>JACCDG010063601.1_pt1 | contig 35987 bp, 39 predicted proteins | sample 7442471 | NCBI WGS metagenome assembly JACCDG01 (sample SAMN15323444, study PRJNA562643) | freshwater metagenome | isolation source: river surface water | place: USA:Blue River Watershed | collected 2017-08-17 | reverse complement strand
CCATATCAAGCCAGATGTGGCGACAGTCTGTACTGGACTCGCTGCTTCAATGGGATCGATTATTCTTTCTCAGGGAGCCAAAGGCAAGCGTTCGATTTTGCCAAACGCTGAGGTAATGATCCATCAGCCATGGGGCGGCACGCAGGGTCAGGCGAGCGATATTGAGATTACCGCACGGCATATCTTGAAGACGCGTGATCGCCTCAATAAGATGCTCGCGAAGGCCTCAGGCAAGAGCTTGAAGCAGATTGAAACCGACACCGACCGCGACTTCTTCATGGATGCTGAGGAAGCGAAGAAGTACGGACTTGTAGATACAATATTAAAATAACTTTTAATAGGAGAAACAAAAAAGCCGGCGCAAATGCGCCGGCTTTTTTGTGATTATGGCATTACGCCTTCTCCTGTTCTTCCTCAGCTGCCTCAGCTTCGTCATTCACGAGTGCTTCAGCTTCTTCCGGGGTATCGACTTCGTTTTCTTCTTCAGTCTGGTCGGTATCAACGAGGTCGCGGTCTTCGGTTGGGGTGTCTTCGACAAGCTCAGCTTCAGTTGTGGTTGCGTCGAGGTTTTCCAGGACGTCAACGTCAGCTCCAACAGCAGTCGTGATAGGCGCAGTCATTTCAAACGTGCCGTTAGCATCTGCTTCAGCCAGTTCTTCACCGCGGTTAGAGATAATATCAATCTTCCAGCCGGTGAGCTTAGCTGCCAAGCGAACGTTTTGTCCGCCGCGACCGATAGCGAGTGACTGCTGGTCTGGTGCTACTTCAACAATAGCGTGACCACGGCGATCGGTACCGTCTGCATCGGCTCCTGGTTCTTGCTCAATCGTTACTGAGATAACCTGGGCTGGTGAGAGGGCGTCTTCAATGAAGGTGACTGGGTCTTCTGACCACTCAATGATGTCAATTTTTTCACCACCGAGTTCACTCATAACGGTTGAAACACGTACGCCGCGTTGACCAACCATTGAACCAACTGGGTCAATGTGCGTGTCATGGGCAAATACAGCTACCTTTGAACGTGAACCAGCTTCGCGGGCAATTGCTTTGATTTCCACCGCTCCAGTCTGGAGCTCAGGCGCTTCAACCATGAAGAGTCCTTCAAGGAAGTCTGCGTGTGCGCGTGAGAGCTTAAGGAAGATACCGCGTGAGGTCTCTTCTACTTTAAGCAAAATAGCGCGGATACGTTCACCTGGGCGGAATCGTTCGCCAGGAATTTGCTCATCGTACGGCATAACGGCAGTGATGCGGCCGAGGTCAACGTAGAGGTTGCCGCGCTCGAAACGCTGCACGTGTCCAAGGATAATATCGCCTTCTTTCTGGCCAAATTCCTGAAGAGCTGCGTCTTTTTCTGCTTCGCGTACCTTCTGGATGATTACCTGCTTTGCAGTCTGTGCGGCGATACGTCCAAAATCGTCTTTACTTTCAAGAGGGAAGATAAGTTCGTCACCAAGGTTTACATCTTTCTTGATGAGGCGAGCGTTTTCAACCATGATGTGCTTCTCAGGATCAAAGCGAACGAGTTTGCCATCCATTGCTTCAAATTCATCGTGCTCTGGCAATGGTTCGTCTTCTTCACCTTCTTCAAGTTCAGGCTTCAACATGGTTTCATCAACCACAATCTTTACCTGATTGAAGTGGGTAACGCCACTGTTGATGTCAAAGGTTGCTCGAATGATCTGGCCGCGCTTCCCGTACTCTTTCTTGTACGCAGTAGCAAGCGCCTGCTCAATTGCATCAAACATCTTTTCGCGGGGAATTCCACGCTCGTGCTCCATCTCTTCGAGCACCGAATTTATTACTTTTAGGTCAAACATGCCAATTTTTCTTACGCACGCAAAGCGTGCTTAGAAAAATTAGGCGTTCTAAAAAGGCTATTCCTAATGCCTTTTCAGAACTACCGGCTCGGCTACGCCACCAAAACTATTATGAAATACTTTGGTTTTCTCTAAGTGCTCTGCGTACATCTAATATATAAGGAGTATTCTCCTTTGGTTGTAACACTCAAACGCACAATGCGCGGGCTAAAAGCCCGCGCAACATGACTGAGTACAAATAATTTATACGTTTTAATTCAATTTGTCAAAGCCCCTTTTTCTTGCCCGCAAAGCGGGCTTTAGAAAAAGGAGGCGTTATGAAATGTCTATGCATAATGACATTTCAGAACTTCGCAATCAAAACATATAAATATATGTGATGAAGGTAACAAACTCTGACTGCTTCTGTGTATTCATGCCGTACGTGCAAGTATTGATACTGTATACTACTCATAAAGACGGAGGTCTTGTGTTTCTATGCGTATTCAAGATGAACAATTGCGCCGCTTTGTGCTTGATGCTGGGCTTGTGCCAAAAGGTGATTTAGCGACGGCGGAGAAAATTGCGAAAGATGAAAAGCGCACCCTAGCTGAAGCGCTTATTGCGGGTGGACACATGACTGAAGATGACTTGCGTCGAGTTGAGTCATACGTACTCGGAATTCCGTTCGTCTCTCTCAAGGACGAAAAGATTGATTTTGCGATTCTCTCCCTCATTCCTGAGCCGGTTGCGCGTAATCACAACATTGTCGCCTTTAAGAAAGGGGACGGCACGCTTGAAGTGGCAATGCTCGACACCGCCGACTTACCAGCGATTGACTTCATTAAAAAGAAGACAGAGCTTAAGATTTTGCCGCGATTGACCGACACCGAGTCAATGAGAACTGCTCTGCAGCAGTACCAGAAGACACTCAAGGATGAATTCGGTGACATTATCTCCAAGGAAAGCTCGGCTCTTAAGCTTGTGGCCGATGCGTCGGGCGAAGAGGTAACTGAGGCTGATCTCAAAAAGATGGCTGAAGACCTGCCGGTTGTGCGTATCGTGGATACGCTCTTGCGTCACGCGATTATTCAAGGGGCGTCTGATATTCATATTGAACCAATGGAAGAGTCGCTCCTCGTGCGGTACCGTATTGACGGTATCTTGCACGATGCAATGACGCTTCCAAAGCATGCAGCGTCAACAATTGCTGCGCGTATTAAGGTACTTTCAAACCTCAAGCTCGATGAGAAGCGCTTGCCACAAGACGGCCGCTTTAAAATGGAGATGGATGGTCAAAAAGTTTCTTTCCGCGTTTCAGTTCTGCCAATTTTCTACGGAGAAAAAATCGTGATGCGTCTCTTGCGTGAGAATCGTTCGGGCTTCACCCTTGAAGGTATTGGCTTTCACGGGGAAACTGCCGAGCGTATCCAAGAAGCGATGCGCCAGAAGACTGGTATTATTCTGGTCACTGGTCCGACAGGTTCGGGTAAGACTACTACGCTGTACACGATTCTCGACCTCTTGAATACGCCCGAGGTTAATATTTCAACCATTGAAGACCCGATTGAGTACCAGATGCCACGCATTAATCAGACGCAAGTGAAGCCAGAAATTGGTTTTACCTTTGCGGCTGGACTCCGCTCACTTATGCGCCAAGACCCCGACATTATCATGGTGGGAGAAATCCGTGACGAAGAGACAGCAAGTCTCGCGATTAACGCAGCCCTTACCGGACACTTGGTGCTTGCCACGCTTCACACTAACTCAGCCGCCGGCTCAGTTTCGCGCTTGATTGATATGGGTATTGAGCCGTTTTTGCTGACTTCAACCCTGCGCGTTGCAATTGGGCAGCGTCTGGTGCGCCAGATTAATCCTGAGCATCAGGAGCCGTACACATTGACGGTCGATGAGCGGACCCAGCTCATGAAGCATGCCGACCTTGAGAAAATTCTCGATACTTTAAAAGAAGAGAAGGTGGTCAAAGATACGGCTAGTTGGAACGCAATTCCGTTTCAACATACCAAACCTGAAGCTGGCGAGGATGCCTATCAGGGGCGAACGGGTATCCATGAAGTACTCCCGGTAACCGCAGCAATTAAGGAACTTATCATGGCAAACGGTACGATTGATCAAATTGAAGAACAGGCGCGCCGTGAAGGAATGTTGACCATGCTCGAAGACGGGATTTATAAAGCCTCGCGGGGTGTCACCACGATTGAGGAGGTACTACGTGTTGTTAGTGAGTAATCAAACCTATGCCAAAATTCACCTATGTCGGACAAGATCGTGATGGTCATGCAGTAACGGAAGTGGTTACCGCAAGTGACCGCTTCGCCGTGTACGAAATTGCACGACAGTCAGGGCATACTGTTGAATCCATTGGAGAGAAACGAAAGTTCGATATTAAAGGAATCCTTAATGTTGAAAAGCTCGAGTACGCCATTAGTCGCGTCAAAGAAGATGAGCTCGTGATGCTGACGCGTAACCTTGGGTCAATGCTCGTGGCTGGCTTGCCGTTGTCCCGGGCGCTCAACGTTATTGAGCGCCAGAGTAAAAATCCGCGCCTCAAGGGTATTATGCGCGACGTAATTGAGCGAATTAACAAGGGTGAACCGTTTGCTGATGCGCTCGGTAAGTACCCGAAAGTGTTTGATGATCTGTACGTTGCGATGGTGCGAGCTGGGGCTGAGAGTGGCGGTATGGCCGCAACACTCCAGACGTTGAGTGTGCAGATGGAGCGTTCATCAAGTCTCCGCAAAAAAATTAAAGGGGCAATGATTTACCCTGCTATCGTTATTACCATCTTGGTGATTATCGGTATTTTGATGATGATTTACGTAATGCCGTCAATCACCGGTACGTTTGAAAGTCTTGGCACCGAACTTCCGCCAACCACAAAAGTTTTGATGGCGACGAGTAAGTTTATGGCGAACAACACGCTGCTGACAATCGGTGCACTCATTGGTTCAGTGGTTGGCGCTGGGATGTTTTTACGGACGGCGGTAGGGAAGCGCATGACGTCATGGCTGTTTCCACGGTTGCCCGTTATCGGCAAAATGGCAAAAGAGACGAACGCTGCCCGCACCGCTCGTACCCTCTCTTCACTCTTGGCTTCAGGGGTTGATGTGCTTCGAGCACTCCAAATTACTGGTGAAGTAGTACAGAATTACTACTACCGGCAGATTATTGCTGAGGCATCAAAACGAGTTGAGAAGGGCGATCCTCTTTCCGGTATTTTTATGGAGCGTGATGATTTGTACCCAATTCTCGTAGGAGAGATGATTCTTGTGGGTGAGGAAACGGGTAACATTGCCCAAATGCTTGAGCAGTTGGCCACATTTTATGAAAATGAAGTTGAGCAGAAGACGAAAGACCTTTCAACTATTATTGAACCACTCTTGATGGTCGTTATTGGCGGTACGGTTGGTTTCTTTGCCCTTGCGATGATTGCGCCAATTTACTCAATCGGCGACAGTATCTAATACTATGTACCAATCTTTTCGCATAGAGCGGAACGGCGGAGCAAGCATAGGGGGCTTCACGTTTGTCGAGATACTAGTAGTATTCGCCGTCATTGCGATTATGGCAGCCATCTCACTAGCTGGAATTTCTCGCTATGGCGCACGTCAGCAGCATGCGCAGATTGTGGCTGAGTTAAAGAGTGGGCTCACTGAAGCGCGCAGTAAATCAATCGCATCGCTCGAAGAGACGACCTACGGTGTCTACATTGGGACATCAACCATTGAGTACTTTAGCGGTGCGAGTGTGACGCCTGGCAGTGCAGCAAACCAGATTATTGCCTTCCCGAGCGGGATTGTGATTGATCCGTCACTCACTGGTGCAGCAACCAGCGTCATTTTTGCTCGGATTAGTGGTATTCCAGATGTGTCAGGTACCATCGACGTGATTGATACGCGTAGTAGTGCAACGACAACGATTACAATTTATGCCAGCGGTCTAGTAGAATAGATGTATGCGAATTGCACATCGGCACAACCGAGGAATTTCACTCATTGAAGTGCTGATTGGTGTCTCACTCTTTGCTGTAGTGGTTGTATTTACTGCAAATGCACTTGGACTTTTCTTTGCGAACGCCACCGTGGTTCGTGAACATACAAAAGCAAACCTTCTGGCGGTAGAAGGACAAGAAATGGTTCGAGGAATCCGAGATCTCAACTGGAACACTCTTGAAGCATTGACCATTGGGACTAGTTACTATCTTGATATTGATCCGACGACACTTGCACTTGGTACCACGCCGGAAGTTATTGATAGTACGTTCACCAGAACCGTCACACTTGCCAATGCCTACCGTAATGCCGATGACGACTTAGTGGCAAGTACCGCTCCGGGTGCCACGATTGATGCAGGGAGTCGATTGGTGACCGTTACTGTAACGTGGGGAAGTGGCGAGAGTGTGTCACTGACGGCCCTCCTCACCAATATTTTTGACCTCTAACTTTATGGCTCTACCTCTCACACACCGCGGCTTCACACTCGTTGAAATACTGGTGTATATTGCCCTGTTTGTACTACTCGCTTCAACGGCGGTGGCGTCACTTTTGAATTTTTCTGACTCGCTAAAGGCATACCGGGCCGAGAAAATATTAACCGAGCAAGTGCGTGGTGCGTACGAGCGGATGTTGGCAGATGTTCGCAACGCGACTGCGCTCGATCAGGCCGGTAGTACGTTCGATGTGTCACCGAGTACCGTCTCGTTGCAGTACGAAGCAGTCGAACGAGTCTATACCTTGAGCGGTGGTGCGATTACCGTGGCAGAAAATGGCGGTACTGCAGTGCCGATAACCGGCGATGGTATTACGGTAACGAGCTTTACTGTGTACCAGTACGATATGGTATCAACTATACTGCTTCGCGTTGAGATTGCTGCTACGGCGACAGTCGGCGATACGACGGTAACAGAAACGTACTACAGTAGTAGCGTCTTACGAGGTTCATATGAATAGTATGCAAACAAACACTCATGCTCGTGGTGCCGCCCTCTTGCTCTTCATGCTGTTTTTTGTGATTGCGAGCGCTGCCCTGACGGCAGTACTGGCTCGGTCGTTTTACAGCGATCTCCTCAGCTACCGTTTGTTTTCGACTGGAAGTCAGAGTTTCTATGCGGCTGAAAGTGGAGTTGAAGATATGGCGTATCGATTCATTGCCGGACTGACAGTGGAGCCAAGCGAAGTAGTGGAGGTTGGTGGCGCCGTGGCAACGACTACCTATACGTTCAATGGTGGTACCGATATGTACCAAATTGTGGCTGACGGAGAAGCTGGTCGTGCATTTAAGCAGAGTGAGCTAGAGCTCTACCTAGGGAGTGGCGCCTCATTCAATTTCGGTGTACAGAGCGGTAACGGTGGCTTTTCTATGACAAATTCCTCGCAGGTTCTGGGTAACGTGTTTTCAAATGGCACAATTGTTGGAGGAGGTACATCTTTTATCGATGGCGATGTTATCTCGGCGGGGGCATCAGGACTCATTCGTGGTGTGGAAGCGAGTGGTACCGGAAGAGCGCGTACGATACGTGATTCAGAGATTGGTGGTGATGCCTATGCGTATACGCTGAACGGCGGCATTGTGACAGGTGATGCGTACATTTATGAGCGCATCGGTGGCGCTGTGGTAAATGGTTCAATTTTCGCCCATCAACCAGAAGAAGACCCAACCACGATGCCGATAACTGATGAAGAAATCGATGTGCTCAAGCAGGATGTGGTTGATTCAGGTACGGTGATTGCGAGTACTGACCCCGAATGTAGTAGTGGTACCTACGTTATTAGTAGTGACACCACACTTGGGTTTGTGAAGGTTGAGTGCAACCTTGAGTTTCGGGGTAACAACACCGACATTACACTCACTGGTACTATTTGGGCAACGGGAAATATCACCTTTAAAACTGGCCCTAATATTGCGGTGGCGCCAGCAGTGGGTGAGCGAACGGTGCCGATTATCGCTGACAATGAGTCGAATCGCCTTACCAGTAGTCAAATTACCATTGAGAATAGTACGTCGTTTGCCGGTTCAGGTGATCCAAAGTCGTACGTACTTTTGATTTCACAAAATAATGCTTCGGAAAATGGCAATAATACGCCAATTGCGATTGATGTTGGGCAGTCGTCGGTGGGTGATCTCCTCGTGTATGCGGCGCATGGTCGGGTAAATATGGCTAATAGTGTGTCGCTCAAAGAGGTTACTGGGTACTTGATTACACTCGGCAATAGTACCGTGGTGACCTACGAAAGTGGACTCGTCAACCTTCTCTTTACGAGTGGTCCAGGCGGCGGCTTTACGCTCAACGGCTGGCAAGAGTCATTTTAACCACCATACAGCGAGCACACAGCAGGTAAACTCCTGCTGTGTGTTTTTTGCTCATGGTACAATCGAACTATTATGAAAGCACATACACCACTGGTGATTGGAAACTGGAAAATGAATCCAGCGACGGTCGGAGAAGCACGCAAATTATTTCTCGAAGTTCGCAAGGAGCTTGGTCGAAAGATGCGAACAACGGTTGTTGCCGTAGCAGCACCGGCCCCCTTTATCTCAGAAATTGAACGTCTCAACCCGTCGCAGCGTATTGCGCTCGCTGGACAAGATATCTTCTTTGAAACCACCGGTGCCTTTACGGGTGAGGTTTCACTGCCAATGCTCAAAAGTGTGGGAGCGACCGCAATTATCGTGGGTCACTCAGAACGACGCGCGCGAGGTGAGACAGATGCTGATATCTACAAAGATATTCTCTCAATTATTAAAGCCAATGTAACAGCGGTTGTGTGTGTTGGTGAGAAGGAGCGTGATAGTCAGGGTAATTTTTACAGTGTTGTCGAAGCGCAGCTTCGTTCTGCGCTCGCTGCTGTGCCAAAGAGTAAGCTGAAGCAGCTCGTTATTGCGTACGAACCAGTTTGGGCAATTGGTACTGGAAAGACTGCTACTCCGGAAGATGTGTACGAGATGAAGCTCTTCATTCAGAAGGTTATTGTCGGACAGTACGGCCGACCATCGCTCAAGACTGTGCGAATCATTTATGGTGGTTCAGTAAAGAAAGACAATGCTGAAATACTGATGAAGATTGGCCGGGTTGACGGTTTCTTGGTAGGTGGAGCGAGTCTGAAGCCAAAAGAATTTATTGCAATTATCAATAGTGCTGAAGCATATGCCACAAACGCTTAAACGAATCTGTGAACAGGACGATCTGCAGGGAAAGTATGTACTCCTACGTACACCGATGAACGTGCCGATTAAGGATGGTGTCGTACAGAATCAATTCCGCATCACGCGTGCTCTGGCGACAATGAACTACCTCGTCAAGAAGGGGGCGCGAGTAATCGCCGTGGGTCACTTGGGCGATGGTGAAGAGTCGGCAGCGCCGGTGGCTGAACTCTTGCGGGCGCACCTGCCCTCAGTTAGGTTTTCACCGGAAGTGACCGGCTCCGTCTCGCTCCAGCTACGTGATGAGCTCAAAGACGGTGAGGTGCTGGTCTTGGAGAATGTGCGTCGTGACCCGCGTGAGAAAAAGAATGACGCTGACTTTGCGCGAAGCCTAGCTGATATGGCAGAGATCTACGTCAATGACGCTTTTGCAGACTCACACCGTGAGCATGCTTCTATTTGTGCGATTACACAGTTCCTTCCGTCATGTGCTGGCATGAACTTTATGCATGAGTACGATGAGCTCATGAAAATGCGTACACCGAAGCACCCAGCGCTCTTTATGCTCGGCGGCGCTAAGTTTGATACGAAGATGCCGCTCGTACAACAGTTCCTCGATGTCTACGACCATGTCTTCATTGGTGGAGCACTGGCCAACGATCTCTTTAAAGCGAAAGGCTACAACGTAGGTGAGTCGCTGGTATCAGACGTTGACCTGACCGGAAGCCCGCTAGTAACACACCCAAAGTTACTCTTGCCGGTCGATGTGACGGTGTCTGACGGTACCAGTAGCTACGTGGTCTTGCCTGACGCAGTGCAGCCGCATGAGCGAATCCTCGATATGGGCCCAGCCACCTTGGCTATGCTTGAGCCGCTCATTAAGAACGCTGCCAGTATTTTGTGGAATGGTCCATTTGGAAACTACGAAGCAGGGTTTGAAGAGTTCACCATTGGTACTGCTAAACGTATTGCTGATGCAACTGGCTACGCGGTGATTGGGGGAGGGGACACCGTCGCTTCGATTGAAGGTATGGCTAAACAAGAGAAGTTTGCCTTTCTTTCAACTGCCGGAGGCGCTATGCTGACGTTTCTCGAGACAGGCACCCTCGCTGGCATTGAGGCTATGCGTAACGGAAAAACTGACTAGGCGTATGTACAACAGAAAAACGCGTACCTTTGGGTACGCGTTTTTAAGTTCTGTACGTTAGACTGCTTATGTCTCGAGAGCTGCCATGAGTTGTGTTGCCACAATTGCGAGTTCCTCATCGCTCGCCTCGCTTCCGTTGGGTAGAATTTCTCCGAGCGCAGCTGCAGTATCAACCATAGGGTAGATTTTGATATGAACGTGCGGTACTTCAAACCCTTCAACCACGAGGCAGGTACGTGCGGCGTTAAACGCTTTGTCTGAAGCTTTCGCAACAAGCTTGGCTGTTTTAAAGAGGTGAAGGTACGTGTCGTCATCAAGATCAAAAGCGTAATCGACCTCCTTCTTTGGGATCACGAGTGTCTGACCTTTCACGGCAGGGAATTTATCGAGAATGGCCACGCAGTGTTCATCCTCGTAGACGAAGTGGGCAGGGATTTCTCGATTAATAATTCTCGTAAAAATGGATACAGACATAGGTTTTCTGGCTGAACATAGGAATAGTGTTTGTATGATATCATAGTGCGTACTATGGCGACATTACGGATTGCACCGCCAGTTCCAGATACCGTAGCACGAGCGTTGGCACACCTGCCTCCCCTAGCGCAGCAGCTTTTGTACACGCGCGGCATAGAAGACCGTGAGGCAGCCACCTCTTTTTTGGCGCCATCCTACGAGGCACAGCTCTTTGCGCCTGAACTTCTCCACGACATGCCTGTGGCAGTCGCACGTATTTTGGCAGCGGTAACCGCAGGAGAGCGTATCGCAATTTATAGTGACTACGATTGCGACGGTATTCCTGGTGGCGTAGTGCTCCACGATCTCTTCCAGGCAATTGGCCATGCGCAGTTTCAAAATCATATTCCTCACCGACACTATGATGGTTTCGGGTTGCATAGTAGTGCAGTCGACGTGCTCGCCGATCAAGGGGTAACCCTCATTATTACCGTCGACTGCGGCACCACCGACGTGGCGGCGGTAGCGCATGCACGTACGCGGGGCGTTGATGTGATTATCACTGACCATCATCAACCAGGTGTAGTACTACCAGATGCACTGGCGATTGTAAATCCACAACTCGGTGACTATCCCTTCAGGGGTCTCTGCGGTGCAGCGGTAGCCTACAAGCTTGCGCAAGCGGTTCTTGCTGCTGGTTCGTTTAAGGTGCTGCCCGGACAAGAGAAGTGGTGGCTTGATATGGTCGGCTTAGCGACAATTGCCGATATGGTACCGCTCGTCTCTGAGAACCGCGTGTTCGCCCACTACGGGCTCATGGTGCTCCGTAAAACAAAGCGACCAGGGCTACAGCAACTCTTGCGCACACAGCGGGTTAACTTGCGGACGCTCTCAGAGGACGACATTGGTTTTACCATTGGTCCACGCATCAATGCCGCTTCGCGGATGGATACACCCGAAGATGCGTTCACCATGCTCGCGAGCCGTGACGAAGTTGTAGCTGGTCTTCGTGTGGCGCACTTGGAGAAACTCAACAACGAGCGAAAGGGAATTGTGGCTGCTATGACGCGAGAAGCGCATGCACACCTGAAGGCGCTCATTGAGGTACCGTCAGTTATTGTACTGGGGTCACCCGAGTGGCGACCATCGCTCGTTGGTTTGGTGGCGAACAAACTCGCTGAAGAGCATGGACGACCAGCCTTTATTTGGGGGCGCGACGGTAATGGAAAACTAAAAGGCTCATGCCGTTCCGGGGGAACCGTGAGCGTGCATACTCTCATGGAAGCGGTAGCGGAACATTTCCATGAGTACGGCGGCCACCACTTTTCTGGTGGGTTCGGGGTCCGCGACGAGGCGATTCATACGCTCCCGCAGGCGTTACATGAAGCACTTTTGGCGCTTGGGGAAAGTGCTGCGATTGTAGAAGACCGCGTCGTTGATTTTGCGTGTAGTATAGATGCGCTCACCAACGAGGTGTTTTCTATCCAGCAGCAGCTCGCACCATTTGGCACCGGCAATCCAAAGCCGCTCTATTTAATTGCGGCGACACCTGATACGGTTGAGCTGTTTGGGAAAGGGAAAGAGCATACGAAGCTCACCTTTAGGACGCGTGGGATAGCGCGCGAAGCGATTGCGTTCTTTAAGCAGCCTGAGCAATTCAGTGTCGCTCCTGAGGCGGGGCAGTCAGTGCAGCTGTTGGCGCACCTCGAGTCGTCCGACTTCATGGGACGTAAACAGACACGGTTGCGATTGGTTGACATAGTCTAGTGTTTCAGGCAAATTACTACTAAATCAGTCCCTTAGAAAGGAGTGCACGCATGCAGTATGACTCGCGAAAACCTCGCCCGTCTCATGATATTCCGGCCACCACAAAGGTGTACATTGTCTGCCCGGTTTGCCAGAACGATCAAGTTGAATTGGCGGGTTTGGAGCCGCATCAATCACTCCTGCGTCACTACATGCCCGGCACCAAAGAAGTGTGTACCAACCACGGCCGTGAGTATCGCGAATCAGTCTAAGACTGGTTCGCTTTTTTATATGGTACTATTTTCTGCATGCAAAATATTACGGTACATACCGATGGAGGGGCACGAGGTAATCCAGGACCGGCGGGGATTGGTGTAGCAGTGTACGACGACAAAGGTGCACTCATGACTGAGCTTGCAGAGTACATCGGTACAGCTACCAACAATGTTGCCGAGTACACGGGCATTGTTCGTGCGCTTGAACATATTGCGACACTGGTCCCAGACACGAAGGCGGTACACCTCACCGTAAAGCTTGATAGTGAGCTCGTACAGCGTCAGATGAATGGTGTGTACAAAGTGAAAGATGCTACGCTCAAAACCTATTTTGATAAGGCTAAAACACTCACCAACGATTACGCGTCAGTAACGTTTGTCCATATTCCCCGGAGTGAAAATAAAGCAGCTGATAAGCTCGCAAACGAGGCGATGGATAACGCCGCTTGACCGATTTCTTCTATCTGGTACAGTCTTCGCTACCGCTGACATCCATTGAGGGTGTGAGAAGACAAGGAGGGTTCCTTTGAAACAAAGCGACATGACGATTGAACAGGCAAAAGACCTGGTCAGACAGCTCGGGTATGCGCGGCTCACGGAACAACGTGCGCGGCCGCTCCATCCCCATGAAGCGGTGCCGAAGAAACCGAGGGCCGCTCGCCTCCCCCGCGTTTGGCGGGGTCATGAGGAAGCGCTCCATGCAAAGATCAATGATTTGGTTCTTCCGGTGCTGAAGGCAGCCAGGACTGAGTCGTTGGTTGCGGCAGAGCGCGATGAGCTTGACTTGATGATCAAGTTTGCCAAGCTGGTCAAGTGTCGGATCAAACCGAAACTCAAAGACTCCGACGCATCGGCAGTGCAAGACGCTGCATAAGCAGTAAAGCCGTTCCATTTTGGGACGGCTTTTTTCTATGGCTTTGCTAGACTTACACTATGACTGACGGTTATTTTTATACCATTGTCGGTGCTGTTGTGACTGGAGCAATTCTCGGCCCAGTAGGGTATCTGGTGTCGCTTTCGTTCCTTGGTCTGTTCGCATTAGTGGGTGCAGCATTGTTTATTGTTGTACGCCGAAATTCAGCGACAGCACCCGCTTGGCTTTGGTGTGTTCCGATATTTCTTTTGGTCCTCTCGTGCATGCTTGTGCGCGTACAGATGATGCCGTCGCTCATTGTTCCACCCTTTGAGGAACAGCTCGGGAGGGAAGTAACGCTAGAGGGCGTGATTACTCGCGAGCCGGAAATGCGTGAGACCGCACTCCATCTCTATGTTGCAACCGAAGACACTACAGTACTCGTGACAACCGACCGGTTGGCAGCTGTTTCGTATGGTGACACGGTCACCGTTACGGGTACATTGAAAGAGCCCGAAGCCTTTGCTACTGACGTAGGCCGAATGTTTAACTACAAAGGCTATCTGGCCGCTCGTGGCGTCGGGTACACCATGAGTTTTGCGGAGGTGTCGGTAGTTGCGAGTGACGGCGGTAATCCAGTTGTCACCGGTCTGCTTGAAATAAAGTTTGCCTTTATGAACAACATTGAAGGTCTTATTCCGGCACCACACGTTGGACTAGCGGAAGGACTCTTGCTCGGGGTTAAGCGGGCGCTTGGTGAAACCTACGAGGAGGCCTTTCGTGAGACCGGTATCATGCACATCGTGGTGCTTTCGGGCTACAACATTATGCTCGTCGTGTCGTTCTTCATGTATGTGTTAGCGTACGTCCTGCCCTATCGGGCACGACTCATTACCGGCATGCTCGGTATTGCGGGTTTCGCATTGCTCGTTGGTCTCTCTGCTACCGTGGTTCGAGCTAGTGTCATGGCGAGCCTCCTCCTTCTCATGAAGTTTGGCGGTATGACACACCACATCCTGCGGGCGCTCTTTGTGGCCGGTGTGGCGATGCTGTTTCTCAATCCACTACTCCTCTTGTACGATGTCGGTTTCCAATTGTCGTTTCTTGCTACGTTTGCACTCATTGTGTTGGCGCCGTACGTTGAGCAGTGGTTTCAGTGGGTGCCAAACCTTGTTGGGACACGTGAGTTTTTGGTGGCGACGGTCACGACACAAATATTTGTCACGCCACTCATCATGTATCACATCGGCGAGGTGTCTTTGATTGCGGTGGTCGTTAATGTGCTTGTACTCCCGATGGTGGCGGTCGCTATGCTACTCACATTTGTCACGGGCGTACTTGCCTTTGTTTCGCAAACACTCGCTATACCGGTTGCGTACGCTGCGTACGTTTCACTCTCGTATATTCTCGTAATTGCCACCACGTTTGCTGCTGTTCCCTTTGCGTCGGTGACGATTCCTCCGTTTTCTGTCACCTACATGCTCGGCTTCTATGGAGTTGCAGCGTTCGCCTGGTTCAGGTTCACACGACAGAAGAAATCATTGGCTTCGCCGCACCCCTCGCTTGGTCATCTCAAAGGCTGGACCATTGTGGCAGAACGATGAAAGCCGACACCAGGTGTCGGCTTTCATCTTGGGAAATGTTCACTTAAATTCGAGCTGCGACGACTTCCCAGTTGAGGTTGGCGAAGAAAGCATCAACGTAGGACTTCTTCTGGCTTGGTGGGTAGTCGAGCATGTATGAGTGCTCCCACATATCAAGCGCGAGCACGATATCGAGGTCGGCCAGTTGCCCGAGGTGCTGCTCATCTACCCAGGTTAGGGTGAGCTGATTATTTTGGCGGTCAAGGTAGAGCATAGCCCAGCCAACACCGCGAGTCATGGCGACACTCCTGAAGCGATTCTGCCATGCTTCAACAGAACCCCACTGTGCTTCAATCATAGACTTCAGGGTTCCTTCAGGGAGCGCTGATGGACCACCTTCAAACTGGGCGAAGTAGTACTCGTGGTTACGCATACCACCAAACTCAAAGCCAAAACGGCGCTGCATTTCACCGATGGCGTAGTTGTTGTTTTCCGGATCACTGCTGTACGCTTCAATCTTCTCGCGAATCAGGTTCGCGTGCTTGACGTATCCATTGTAGAGACCAATGTGCTCCTCAATTGTCGCCTTAGAAATCCCGTGAAGTTCCGGGAGGGTAAATGTTTTTGGTGTGTAATGCATATACAGTAGCTAATTAATGCTAGTGCACACAGTGTATCATAATGCTATATGCCAGATACGGTAGTGCGGATGCGGTTGATGAGTTTGTGTATGCTTACGGTTGCTGCAGTTTTGGTGTGGCTGTGGCCATCATATGACCGGGTTGTTCTCCCGGCATCGCTTGGTATGGCTGAACCATTGCTTGAAGTACACTTTCTCGACGTTGGGCAAGGGGATGCCATCTTTATTGAGAGTCCAACTGGGGTTCAGGTTTTGATTGATGGTGGACCTGACGCTGGCGTCTTGACCGAACTCGGAAAGGTAATGTCGTTTTTTGATCGTACGATTGATCTCATGATTGCGACGCACCCTGACACCGACCACGTGGGCGGCCTCGCGGATGTCTTGGCACGCTATGAGGTTGGTTCAGTGCTCTACACGGAAAACGAGAGTGATAGTCCAGCTGCGACTGCCTTCACACAAGGACTTGTAGGTGAAGGAGCGGTACTGACCTTTGCCCGACGGGGGCAGCAATACGATCTCGGTGGAGGAGTGACTCTTGAAGTGCTCTTTCCAGAGACTAATCCAAAAGACCTCGAAAGTAACACCTCTTCGATTATTGCGAAGGTAACCTACGGTGAAACGGAAGTAATGCTAACCGGTGATTCGCCAAAGAGCATTGAGGAGTATCTTGTTTTGGTGGAAGGAGATCGCCTTGAGAGTGATATTTTAAAAGTGGGCCACCACGGTTCGCGCACCTCAACCTCCGAACTTTTTCTTGCTGCAGTCAATCCAGTGTATGCAGTTATTTCGGCTGAGAAGGATAGTCGGTACGGTCACCCACATGTAGAGGTTACCGACGCACTATTTAATGCAGGTGTCGAAACGGTGAGTACGGCTGAACGCGGCACGATTACATTTATGAGTGACGGTGTCACAATTTGGCTTGACTGATATTAAATTCCTAGTATATTGCCATTTGGTTCAGTTCGTTCCCGCAAAAAATTCCTTCGCTATTGACGGAGCGTTGTGGCGTCAACATGCAGTCATGAGATGCATGGCAAATGTGATCTTTCGGTCAACGTGCGAGACAGAAGCACCTTGAGAGCGGAAGTAATAGCCCTGACGGGAAGTAGCGTAAGCAAGGGAAGCAATCACATATCTCATGTATCGGATTTTTGTGGGTGGTAGCACAAAGACTCCGAAAAGGTGGTGCGCGAACGCACCACCTTTTTTCTTTGTAGCAGCGAGGCAACGAAAAACCACGCAACGGTTGTTGCGTGGTTTTTAGAACTTAGATAAGTTTTGCTTCCTTCAGCGTGGCGTAGGCTCCGTTCTTAGCAATCGTGCGGAGTCCCTTGGTCGAAACCTTAACGACTACGTGCTTATCGAGTTCTGGAACGAAGATACGGCGCTTCTGGAGATTTGGCTGACGAGTAACCTTGCCACACGGATTGAACTGTGTCGCACGAGTGCGGTTACTGTAGCGTCCGCCGATTTGGGTCTTCTTGCCCGTGATTTCGCATTGCTTTGCCATACCTATAAATGAGTTAGTGCCGGCAATACTAGCATAGTAGGCCAAATATGCAACTCTACCGGCTTCTCAAACGGCAATAATCGCAGAAGGGCACGCACCTGACCGGGTTTAGTTCATATGCTATGCTAGACCCCATATGGAACAACTGTTACTGATTGCTGTCCTCATTATTTCAATCGTTATTCACGAAGTGGCCCATGGACACGCGGCTAATTGGCTTGGCGACCCAACGGCGAGGCTTCAGGGGCGTTTATCCCTCAATCCAATCGTTCACATTGATCTCCTCGGCTCAATTATCTTGCCGGCCTTGATGATTCTGGGGAATACGGGGTTTTTGTTCGGTTGGGCAAAGCCAGTACCGTATAACCCGTACAACCTCCGCAACCAGAAGTGGGGTGAGGCCATGGTGGCAGCGGCTGGTCCGGCCGTAAACCTGCTGATTGCCCTTATTTTTGCGCTTGTTTTGCGCGCCGCTGACCCTCTGGCACTTACCTTGCCAATGATTTCAATCCTTGAATACATTGTGTACATCAACCTGCTCTTGATGTGTTTCAACCTGTTGCCGCTCCCACCGCTTGATGGTTCGAAGATTTTGAAGGCGCTCCTGCCTTTTAACGCAGCTCGAGCCTACCAGCAATTCCTCTACACAGTTGAAAGTTACGGCTTATTTGCTGCGTTTGCTACGCTATTTCTCTTTATCTATGTCCTCGCAGCGCCATTTAGCATATTTGTGGGCGAGTTCTTTACCCTCCTTACCGGTCGCATTTTCTAAGGTTGAGTCTATACAGCCAGTGGGTGCGTCCCTGAGAGCACACTCGAACGGCCGAAAACATTGCAAAATATTGGATTTGTAGTATCCTGACCCAGCTATCTTATGGCAACAATCAATCAATTAGCAAAGAAGAACCGACGCGACAAAGTCACTAAGTCTAACACTGGTGCTTTGCAGGGAGGGTTCAATTCGATTACGAATTCACCCAACCGATACAATTCACCATTTAAGCGTGGTGTATGTACACGCGTGACTACCAAGACCCCACGTAAGCCGAACTCAGCGATTCGAAAGATTGCTCGTGTACGCCTTTCAAACGGTCAGGAAATCACCGCCTACATTCCAGGTATCGGCCACAACTTGCAGGAGCACTCAGTAGTACTCGTACGTGGTGGTCGCGTGAAGGACATCGGTGTTAACTACACTATCGTCCGCGGTAAGTACGACTCAACTGGCGTAGACAAGCGCCGACGAGGCCGCTCACGCTACGGCGCAAAGCGACCAAAGGCGTAGTCCTCAGTTGAGTTGTGCGCAAGCACAGGTAGGACGCGAATCCTACAATTACAATAGTTTATATTCGCTACAGATTATCGATTGGTAATCATACATACGGTATGAAAGACCATTATGCGAAGAATGAAAAAATGATTTTGTCATATTTCTCATTCGCATTAATAACAACATTATGCGACGACCAATTAAAAACCGACCCGTTGTAAAGCCTGATGTGCGCTTTGGTTCAACAGAAGTTGAACGCTTGGTGAACTACATCATGCTCCGTGGTCAAAAGGAGACCGCCCGCAAAATCGTGTACGGCGCATTCGAGGAAATCAAGAATGCTAAGGAGCACGGTGGCGACCCACTCGAAATCTTCAACACAGCGCTCCGCAATGCTGGTCCACAAATGGAAGTTCGCTCACGCCGCGTAGGTGGAGCTAACTACCAGGTACCACGTGAAGTTCGCCCAGAGCGACGACATGCCCTTGCCCTTCGTTGGATTATCAACGGTGCGCGCAACCAAAAGGGTGTGCCAATGCACAAGGCGTTGGCTTCAGAGCTCATGCTCGCAGCGCGTGAAGAAGGTGCAGCCGTGAAGAAGAAGGAAGATACGCACAAGATGGCTGAGGCTAACCGAGCTTTTGCCCACTTCGCCTGGTAAAACTTCCAAAATTGACGCTGGGCTTCGTTGCTTCCGAGAAAATATTTTTCAATGTACATCTAGGTACACCTCAAAATATTTTCTCGTCGCGCTTCGCCCTGCATTCAATTTGTGAAAGTTTTAGAAAAATGACCCGAGAGGGTCTTTTTTCTTATTCGCCTTATACTTTATCTAATTTTTAAGGAGTGGAAGCGACTATAAAAATGGGTATGCCCTGGTGGAGCATCTGAAAATGGGAGTTACCACCGTGTGTAGTTCCGCAAATTTTCCGGCCTTTTGCCTTGTGTGCTTTAGAAAATCTTGGTTACCGTGTATATATAATTTATTCCGAGCGTTATAAAAAACACTCGGACCCTTTGGGTTCGAGTGTTTGGTTTTTTTATATTGGGTGCTTCTTAGTGACTTTTGTGGGCGAGGCGTTCGGCATACGCAATGCCGACGGCGGAAAGAACAAAGATGAAGTGTACGCTTGCGACAGCCAACATGTCCATGGTGACACCACCTTTGAGGTAGGTTTTCAGTGCATGGACCCCTGAGATAGAGATGACCGCAAAAGCGAGCTTCAACTTTAGGTTGTAGGTGTTGACGTGGTCAAGCCAATCGGGCTTTTTGATTGTGTCACCTTCAAAGTGAGCAGCAGTTACAAAGAGCGAGAAACCGGCGAGCGCTACAACCCAGACGAGCTGGGCGACCATGGTCATATCAACCAGTTCAAGCACCTTGATAATCATGTCCATCTTGGACAAGCTGGCTATTTTTGCAGGAGAGAGAATCGAGAACACTTCTCCGCAAAATTTCCACAATACGGTCATGATGACCAATACCAAGCCGAGATAGAACACCGACATGACGAACCGTAGTCCAAACATCATGTTTCCGATGAGGGTCAACGTCTTTTCCATCCACATACTCCTTATACTTCGTGGCGGGCCGTATAGTACGCTACTTTTTCTAAATTACTAGTGTTTTTTCGTAGTTGCAATCAATCCTGCCTATGGTATGTTCGAGGTTGGTAGAAACTGTTCTCTGACAAAGGAGTATTGTCGTGAATATACCCAGAATCGTCCTCACCGGTGGCCCGTGTGCAGGAAAAACCACCGCGCAAGCTGGTATGCGTGAATGGCTTTTGGAGCGGGGGTATTCCCCAATTTTTGTTCCCGAAGCCGCCACGTCACTCATGCGAGCAGGTTTCAGTCAGCTGCGGCCGGAGTTTCAACCCGCGGTGCTGGAGCACGTGCTCTATCACGAAGCGATGTACCACAACGCCGCCAAACGGCTGCAGGCCGATGGCCTGAAACCGGTGATGATTGCTGATCGCGGGGTCTGTGATCAGTTGGCCTATACGGGCATGGAGCAGTTGCAAAGCTACCTGCACGAGCATGGTTTGCGCTTTGAGCAGGTTCGCGATGAGCGCTACGACGGTGTCATCTATATGCGCAGTGCCGCCAATGGGGCTGAGCAGTTTTACAACGCCGCTTCCAATGAGACGCGGTACGAAACACTTGAAGAAGCAAAACTGCTTGATGACCGCACGTTGCACGCCTGGGTTGGTACGCCGCATATGATTGTTATCAAGAATGAACCGGGCGAACCATTCTCCGGCAAAATCAACCGGGCGGTCGGTGCTCTGGCACGACTCCTCGGTGAGCCTGAGCCACTTGAAGCGGAGCGTAAGTTTCTGGTCGGTAACTTCAGCGTGTCGCAACTACCCTCACATGCGGTGCCGTGCGATATTGTGCAGACGTATCTGGTCGGGGTGTCCGGCAAGACTGAGCGTGTGCGTGCGCGAGGCCAGAACAACTACTGGGTCTACTCGCATACCGTCAAGGAGTATGTGGCAGCCGGGGTCTCCGTTGAGCGTGAGCGTATCCTGACTCGGTCCGAGTATGATAACTATTTGATCCGGCGTGATTATCGCCGGGTTGATATTCATAAGACGCGGCATTGCTTCGTCTACGACGGGCACTACTGTGAGCTTGATGTGTTCCATACCGGTCGTCGGCCGAGTGAAGTGCACCTTGAGATTGAGGTAGCGCGTAGCGATATGGAGACATCGATTGATTTGCCGCCGTTCTTGCAGATTGAACGTGAGATAACTCATGAAAAAGGGTTCTCAAACTTCGATATGTCTGCCCCTGCGGTAGCCGCCTAAAGCAAGGCGAACGAGTTCACTCGTTCGCCTTTTTTCTATACAGCAGAAATAATCCCGGGTATACTTTTGGCATGAATCCTATATTTGATACAAACGAAGCGACGGGTGAGATGAAGGTGACGGTCACATTTGCAGCTGTACCAAAGTTTGTCTTCGCTGCCTTTACCCGAAGTGAAGAGCTCGATAAGTGGTGGGCGCCAAAGCCCTGGCGCTGTGAGACGAAGTCAATGGATTTTAAGGTAGGTGGGCACTGGCACTACTGTATGTGCGGGCCTGAGGGTGAGCGTTCGTATGGGATGCAGCACTATGAGGCAGTTGATGAAGGTGTGTCATTTAGCGGGACCGACGAGTTCTGTGACGAAGCTGGTGTCGTGAGTCCTGACTTTCTCCCGGCGCATTTCACGATTACGTTTCGGGGTATTGAAGGTGGTACGGAGGTGGTGATGCATACTACGTTTGCCAACCCAGAAGAATTGAAGAAGACCATCGATATGGGTGTAGTGCCCGGACTGACAGCCGCACTCCAAAACTTGGCTGAACTCCTAGCAGCTTAAAGACTACTCATACCCAAAAGCAGCAAACAGTACGTTTGCTGCTTTTTGTATACAGAATACGCGTTTTACTACTCGCGATTCCGGCGTGCTAAAATAGGTGCATTAGCGATTAGCATCGACATGGGTATGGAGAAATTAAACAATCACGAACGGCTCTCCTTGGTGGAGCAGCAACGACATGAAGCGCTGGCAGCGGTCCTCGATACACTCGCCGAGCGCTTTCCGTCGGAGCTTAAAGCGACGTTTGAATCCAATGGGCGGGAGTATGCACTGACCTCAGCGGAAGATTGTATGGTCGCCTTCGCGCAGCAGCACCGTGAGGTAGTGGAGCAGCTCTATACCGAAATCAAAGAGCAAAATAACTACCGGGCTGAGCAGGCTATCGCAAAGCTCCATGAACTCTTCGTTGCCTATGAAAAAACCGTTGCTCTCTACGCTGAGCTTCGCAGCTACTACCCAACAGCCGCCGGTCGCGTGGCCGAAGCGCTCCCACCATTAACCGAAATCGCAGCGCACGGCTCTGCCGCTTGGGAAACGCTCAACCAATAACTATCACATTGTTCTTTGTATGGAAATTAATTTTGATGCCGAAATTGCTGCACACCTCGACCAAGTTCGTCGCCTCCAGAAACCAACGGGCGTGTTTACTGCTTCAGCGCACGACGTCGGTACCGGCTACGATAAAGCCTGGCTTCGTGATATCTACTTCGTCACGTTAGGCTTTTTGGAGACCGGTGACATTGCCACTGTGCAAAAAGCGGCCAAAGCCTTGCTGACAGTCTTTGTGAAGCATAGTGAGAAGATTGATTGGGCGATTGCACACAAGCCGCACGAAACGTGGCAGCGTATCCATGCTCGGTTTAATCCCGAGACCTTTGAGGAGTACTGGGAAGAGTGGGGGAATAGCCAGAACGATGCTGTGGGAGAGGTGCTCAATATCATCGTTGAGTTGGAGGTACGCGGCGCAAGTATTGTTGAGACTGAGGAAGAGCGAGCGATGGTACAGAAAATTATTGATTACCTGATTGCGATTGAGTACTGGCATGATCCTGATAATGGTATTTGGGAAGAGAATATGGAGGTGCACGCATCTTCGATTGGTTCTTGTGTGGCCGCGCTAAAGAAAGCACAAGGGGTTGATTGGCTCCTTGTGCCGCCTGAGGCAATTGCACTCGGTGAGTCAGCATTGCGCATGCTGCTACCACGAGAGTCAGCCACGAAGTTTGCTGACCTGGCGTTGCTTTCCCTGATATACCCGTTTCATGTCACCAATGAAGAGGAGACAGCGGAGATTCTACGGAACGTTGAGTACCACCTCACCCGAGACAAAGGCGTGATTCGCTACAAACTTGATCGGTACTACAACAACAATGAAGATGGCTACAGCGAAGAAGCTGAGTGGTGCTTCGGGCTCGCCTGGCTTGCCATCATTTACGCAGAACGCGGTGATACGGACCGAGCCTGGTACTACCTTAACCGAGCGAAGGCGACGGTTACGAGTAATGGTCAGGTGCCTGAGCTTTACTACTCCCACACCAGTACGCCGAACGATAACACACCGCTCGGGTGGTCAGAGAGTATGTACGTCGTGGCGCTCAAGAAAGTACGGGATATGGCATCCTAAACACCTGTATAAAAAACGACCTTCACTGAAGGTCGTTTTTTATTTGCGCTTTTTAGCAATAGGGCGATGGCTCAGCTTGCGGGCAGTGATGTACGTCCCCGCAAGGATGGCGAGGAGTAGGAGTAGCTGGAGAACGAGCGCGTGTCCGAGCAGGAGCGAAATCCCGGAAAGGATGAGCGTCATGATGCCGCCAAGCAGTGTACCTATGAGGGCAACGAGATCACTCACGAGACTATTGGGTGGATTGCTCGGTGCTTCGGGAGCAGCATCAGGATCGGTTGAGCGAGTCACTTCGCCAAAGCCGTTATTGTCGACGGTGATTTGTGGTGCTTGTTCTTCAGCTGCACGTTCACGCGCGCGTTCATCTCGATACGTGTCGAGTTTTGCTTTAGTGGTATCAGCCCACGAAGTGATTGAGCCTAAGAGTGTATCAGCGCGTGATGGCGTAAGGTAGCGTTCGAGACCACCAACAGTCGTGTTATCGGAAGCTGAACGTACGGGGACAGTGGCAACATCGACCTGCTCAGTTGCACGTGGTGCAGCTTCAGTTTTGGTATTGGATGCTACGAGTGGGTGAGTACCATTAGTCGCTTCAGTGGTGTCGCTCGCACCGTCTCCGTCATCATCGTCATCAGTTGCGTTGCCGACATCATCGCTGTCGGTATCGTAGTCAACAAAGAGCGTGTCTGTGGCAGCGGCGAGTGCAGTAGCAACGGTTTCAGTTTCACTCCCAACGGCTGATAGCTTTACTCGTGAGAGTTCAGCTCGAAGTGTATGCTCACCATAGGCTGGCTCCCAGTCAACCCAGCTTTCGATAATTCGATTGTTGAGGGCTGCGACCGGTTGTGTACCAAGCTTTTTATCGTTTGCAAAAAATGTGACGGTACCGGTGAGGTCTGCCCCAGTGTTATTTCTAATAGCGACATAAACGCGGGTGGGTGTGTCAGCAAAGACGCGTTCACTGCTGTACCAGATGCCACGAACAAAGCCAGCGTTGATTTCTTCCGCGTGCATAGACAGCGGTGTACTGATGAGTATGAGGGCGATAAACCAGTGCCACATATACAGGCATTATATAGTGAATTCACGGAATATGTGAGGGTGCTATACTTGGCACTATGTATAAAGTGATTATTTTCATGGTGTGCCTCGTGGCCGCGAATCTGGCTTTTATCTATCTTGGTGGAGCGGGATGGGTGGAAGAGCAACTTATTGCACCCGCGGTAGAACCGGTTACTATCGATCCTATTTTGACCGAAGTATTTATTTTTACGTTAGAAGAAGAGGTACGTAAGAAGCAAGGGTTACCTGCAGAAGGCTACCTTCCACAAATGTTTCTCGACTCATTTCCAGGTCTCGCTGAAACTGACTTTGAAGGAGTGGAGGCGAGTGTTGGGTACTACAGTATAAATAGTAGTGGCAGAATTGAGCTTGAGCTTCGTGATGCAACACTTGTCCATGAAACACCGGGCGCAATTTCTCGTGGCGGTATGGAGACACTACTAAATAACATTGCAACGCGCACGGGTATTGATTTGCAAACGACAGGAACCATCACAGACATTGTTCGCGTACTCATGCAATCGTAATTTTTCAGCTACAGATATTTTCTATCACACGCAAAAATTTGCGTGTGATATTTTTTTACAAAAAATATTTTATAAATAATTATGCACACTTGTGCACAGTGTACACACACAAAAAAATTATGAAAGGATTTATAATGATGAACACATGAGCACCACACAGGTGCACGAGATTCTGTTCTTCTGTACTTCGTCGGTCTTCATGTCTTAATCATTTTGTATAAAACAAAAATCATGGCAGTAAAGAAAGCAGCTAAGAAAGTTGCAAAGAAGGCTCCAGCAAAAAAGGTAGCCAAGAAGACCGTGAAGAAGGTAGTTAAGAAGGCGGTAAAGAAGACCGTGAAGAAGGCTACCAAGAAGGTTGCAAAGAAGAAATAAATTTTCTCTCACTACACAAAAAAGACCGCCTCGTGCGGTCTTTTTTGTGCGCGCAAGGTAGGCGTTTCAGTGACAGGGTGCCTGACATAAAAAGGCCGCATCACAGGGGATGCGGCCAAGGTGGTCGAAGAAGGAACTTGCTGTCAGTACAGCAGGGAGAGGGTGTGTTCGACAGTGCGCAGCTTGCGCGCCGACCGGCGGAAGCGCCGGATGGCTGCCTTCCTGGTCTTGCGGGTGTCGTCGTACCCACGCCGACCGGGGTGGCTGTCGTAGCCGAAGCTCGTGATGATCGAATGCTTGTCGTTCGCGCCGAAGCCCGAGCACCCCATGTGGGGATTGACCTCGGGTGCGCCGTAGAGGCATTTGCCGTAGGTCTTTTTGACCCACCGGAGACCGTCAAGGCGGCGCAGGGTCACGAGGTCTTTGGGGTGCCAGTAGTCAGTCTTGTATTTGTCGTTGAGCTGATTAAATTCAGCCTGTTCTTCTGCCGAGAGGTCATCATACTGTTGACCAAAGTATCTTTCGCTGAAGGAGTGAAGGATGTCGTCCGATTCTTCATCATTGGAATCGGTCACTTCTTCGGTCGCCACGTCGATGATCCCGAAGAAATGCTCCAGCGGCTCATCGTCGTCGAACTCGAAGGTGCTCATGAAGCGCCCCGTGATCGGGCAGCGCCCGGGGAAGCTCACAGCACTGGAAACGAAGTCCCCAACAAACGAGTAGCCCATTTTTCTCTCTCCTGTTGTAAAAGGTCGAATTCAACTACTATAATAGCACATTTATAACTAAAAGTCAATAAACTAGACCGTTTCAGGGCTAAAATATGGCTTAAAAGAAGGACAGCACATTGCAATTCTGTCAAATTAGGGTAGGATAATGCCCTATGTCACGAAACGCTGGTCTCATCTCATTTAATGAAGTCTCTTACGAGCACGATTCTACAAAGCCAATTCTTAAGGCGGCTAGTTTTACTATTCGTCGCGGCGCCAAGCTTACCCTCATGGGGCAAAATGGTGCAGGCAAAAGTACCCTGTTTGCTTTAATTACCGGCGCTCTCCGTGCGGATGAGGGAGATATCAATATCATGCCGCGTACCACGATTGCGCTCTCCCGCCAGATTATTCCCCGTGATGAACTGACGCTTACGGTCCGGGCCTTTTTTGAGAAGTGTTTTAGTGAGAAGGTGTACGATATTGATCCTCGGATTGATGCGGTATTGGAGATTGTTAATCTTTCCCCAAAACAAGAAATGGCAGCGGAGTTTAAGGAGCGTGTAATCGGTAGCTTTTCGGGAGGTCAGCAAGCGCGACTACTATTGGCTTCTGCCCTTATTCAGAACCCTGACGTTCTCCTCCTTGATGAGCCGACCAACAATCTCGATCATGCCGGCATTGAGCACCTTACTGAGTTCATTAAGAGCTACAACAAAACGGTGATTGTGATTTCCCACGATGCAGAATTCTTGAACTCGTTTACACAGGGCGTTCTCTACTTAAACGTCCAGACGCGTACCGTTGAAGTGTACGACGGGAACTACAACGACGTTATCAAAGAAATTGCGGCGCGCGTTGAGCGCGAAAAGCGACAGAACTCACAACTTGCCAAAGAGATTCAGGAGAACAAAGACAAGATTAACTACTTCTCAAATAAGGGCGGTAAGATGCGCTTGGTTGCACAAAAGCTTAAGGCGGAAGTAGAGGAGTACGAAGACAATAAAGTTGATGTACGCAAGGAAGACCGAACTATCCGTCCGTTTACCATTCCGGTACCGGTTGAGATTCCAACTGAAGTACTCCGCCTCACCTCATACAAGGTGATTCGTGATCACCAGCCAAAGGATGTGGCGTGCGACATTGTAATGAAGCGGGGGACGCACTGGCAGATTGTCGGTCCAAACGGTATCGGCAAGACGACGCTCCTTGAGTCACTTGCCACTGGTCACGCGAAAGGGGAGATTGTTTCACCGAAGGTGAAGATTGGCTACTACCGGCAAGATTTCTCAAACCTTGATTTCAATCAATCAGTCTTTGAGTGTTTGATGGACGTGATGGACAAGAAGATTGAGGAGGATATGCGCTCAGTCGCCGCCGGTTTTTTGATTAACAGCGATATCATCAAGACAAAAATTGGCCTGCTCTCTGAAGGGCAGAAGGGGTTAGTGGCGTTTGCTCGCTTGGTACTCTTAAAGCCAGGACTCCTGATTCTCGACGAGCCAACCAACCACATCAACTTCCGCCATATTCCGGTAATTGCTGAGGCACTCAACCAGTACGAAGGCACTATGATTCTGGTATCACACGTCGCGGACTTTGTGGAGAAGATACGGATTGATGAGGTGTTGAATTTGGATAAGAAGAAGTAAGCCTGGATATGAAAAAAAGGCGAGCACAGAGTGCTCGCCTTTTGCATTATGTATGTTGTTTCTGGAGCAGGACGCGATTGGTTATCGCACGGCCAACCTTCGATTCAGAAAAGAACTTGCCGGCGTAGTGCACGGCTTCACCGCTTCCAAACCCGGCAGCTGCACCAACGAGCAGTCGAAGCGAGAGTTCCATGGGTGCAACAGGAGTGACACCGAAGATGAGGCTAGCTGCACTTCCGGTGATGATACCGATGGTGACGACCAGGAACTGTTTTTCACTGGCAAGGAGTGCAATGCCAATCAGTAGTGCAAGTGCTACCCACGCGAGGGCAAGGCAAACTATCAGGAGCGTACCTGTAACGAGCATCGGGAATACGATACCCCCAATCAGCGCTACACCCAGGGCTTTCCCAAGGTTAAGGATGACCTCGCCAAACCAGACATTTGCTGGAGGTGCAGAATCTTCAGTGAGTGAAAAACAATAAAACATGATTGATACACCAACAATCAGGCCGGTAATGCCGTACACCCAGGCTGTCGTGGGGCCATCCGGAATGAACGGTGCAATGTAGCTAAACCAGACAGTTCCGCCGGTGAAAATAATCGCTAGACAGAGCATGTGTGCACTCCAGTAGAGGACATAGTGCACGATGTTCAGTAGTGCAGAACCAACCCAGGCCTTAGAAATTGTGACTTTTGCCGGCAAGGTAATGGTGTGTGCCGTACGCCACGCTTTGGGTGCGTAGTAAAGCCAGCCGACCTCGAGTGCACCAAGAAGTGACACAAAGAGCGAGGTGTAGAGGTTCAATGCCGTGTAACTGAGTCCAGCGGTCATCAAGACAAAACACAGTGTGCCAAGTAGAATCGCTATGTATTCACGTTTGGTCATGGTCGTTATCCTTTTGTGAAAGACCGTCCTAGCAGGAACTATAGGTGAGTTCAGTAATCTGTCAATTGTTCAGACTCTCGATTTGCTCGGGGTGTATTGAAGACGGTATACTTATATTAGTTATTAGCGCTAAGGTACTCCCATGGTAATTGCCTAATGCAGTCGCTTAGTAACCTCATTTAAATTAAACAAAATGGCTGAAAAAGTATTGCACAAAAAAGAGAAGAAGAAGCCGAAGAAGGATAAGGCAGTGAAGAAATAAATTATTAAGCGGCGCGGGTCTTTGACCCACGCCGCTTGTGTTTTAGGTAAAGTGCGCGCATCATATGGTAGATATGAAACAACAACACATGGTGCTGTTTGGAGCACTCGCACTTGTCTTTGCGATTTTGGTCTGGCAGGGAGTGGCTGTGGCGCCTGACATTGATTCTGGGACTTCTCAATTGGCTACGACTACCGTGCCAGAGGTTGAGGAAGGCGGCAGTATGCCACCGAGTAATGATAGTGAGACGCTACCTTCACCAACCGAGATTCCTGAAGAGGGTCCGACAATGTGCACTATGGATGCAAAAGAGTGTCCGGATGGCTCATACGTAGGGAGAGTTGGTCCAGACTGTGCGTTTGCTGCGTGTCCGGCTATGCCGCCAAACGGCGGGTCAGAGCCAGTGGTGTGTAGCGAGGAGATGTCTGAGGCTGATGTGTGTCCAGCTATCTATGCGCCGGTGTGTGGACTTGTCGAAATTCAGTGTATTACTACACCGTGCAATCCGATTCCTGAGACCTTTAGTAATGGCTGCAGTGCCTGTGCGCGCGGAAACGTACTTTCGTACACCGATGGTGCGTGTAGTGTAGAGTAGCCGCTACGGGTAATTCAAAAAAAGCCCCGGTATAGTGCGGGGCTTTTGTTTATCGCTCCAGTCGACTGCTGATGACGTATTCGGTTGCTTCTGGGCCAGGAATTGTATACACACTGACCCAGTATGACCTATCCTTTAACCATACGTAGTACTCGGCCACTTTTGTGCTCGTATCGAGTTGGTGATGTGCGTGAGCGTAGATTATGCATGAGCCTTTTGTACCTACTAAATAGGTTAGTGCCGCAACCCGTTCAGGTTGTGTGTAAAATTTCCACATATGCATAAGTACAAATACGTCAGACATGGTCTGGCAGGAAATTGTATAGGTGTACATTGTTTCGTCTGCAGCTCGTGCTGGGTTTTGCATTAGGCAAATCCACACGCTGCAGGCGGCAAGGAACATACGCATCGGAGAACTCCTTTCAAAAGAAGGGATCAGTGTCTTACTGCAGGGTACTACCTTACGGTCATGTTGAAAAGGGGATGCATTGCCTAACGATACTCAATTCTCCCATGGTATCGGTACCGTTGCCGATTTGCCGTAAATACCGTATAGTACTGCCACTTTGCTCTCGGGCAATTTTTCTATTGTGTTTTGTTGCTTATAGCAGTGACCGGCGCACTAGGGAGGGATTATTAAAACTATACATATATAAGTACGAAGAACATTTATGGCACGAGCATTTCCAATTGAGCGCACACGAAACTTCGGTATCGTGGCGCACGTGGATGCGGGAAAGACAACCACGTCTGAACGTATTCTCTTTTACACCGGTGTAAGTCACAAGATTGGTGAAGTACACGACGGGGCAACCGTTACTGACTGGATGGAGCAGGAGCGCGAACGCGGCATTACTATTACAGCAGCTGCGATTTCGTGTAACTGGGCGAAGGCAATGGAGACTGACCGAAAGAATACCGATAAGCAGCACACCTTCAACGTTATTGACACTCCAGGACACATCGACTTTACCGCTGAGGTAAAGCGTTCTATGCGTGTACTCGACGGAGCTGTGGTGGTGTTTGACGGAGCCGCTGGTGTTGAGCCACAGACTGAAACAAACTGGGGCTACGCCGACGAAGCTAACGTGCCTCGCCTCTGTTTCGTAAACAAGATGGACAAGCTTGGAGCTGACTTTGATGCTTCTATCAAGTCTATCGAGGAGCGCCTTTCAAAGAAGGCAGTGCGTATCCAGATTCCAATTGGCCGTGAGAACGACTTGGCTGGTGTGGTAGACCTTATCACCATGAAGGCGTACCGCTTTTCTGGTGAAATGGGGATTGAGGTAAAGGAAGAGGAAATTCCTGAGAACCTCCTTGAAGAAGCCAAGCAGTGGCGCGCAGAGCTTATCGAGCGTGTGGTTGCGCATGATGACGCTTTGATGGAGGCCTACCTTGAAGGAACTGAACCTTCAAACGAAGCACTCAAGACCACCTTGCGTAAGGCAGTTATCGCCTGCGAGCTCTTCCCAATTTTGACTGGTTCTGCACTCCGCAACGTAGGTGTGCAGCTTGTACTCGACGCTGTAGTTGACTACCTCCCGTCACCAGCTGACCTTCCACCAGTTAAGGGTATTAACCCTAAGGATGATAGCGAGATTGAACGTCGCCCACTCGATAGTGAGCCGTTTGCTGCGCTCGCCTTTAAGCTCCAAGACGACAAGTTCGTTGGGCAGCTCGCCTTCTTCCGCGTGTACTCAGGTAGCGTGAAGGCTGGTAGTTACATCGTGAACTCTAGTACAGGTGATAAGGAGCGAGTCGGACGTATCGTGCGTCTCCTCGCTGACAAGCGAACTGAAGTTGAAGAAGTATTTGCCGGCGAGATTGCTGCAATGGTAGGACTCAAGGAAGTGAAGACGTCACATACCCTCTGTGATGAAAAGGATCAAATCATTCTTGAAAAGATTACCTTCCCAGAACCAGTAGTAGCAGTACGTGTGGAGCCAAAGACAAAGAATGACCAGGAGAAGATGGGTGTAGCCCTCAAGCGTCTCTCAGACGAAGACCCAACCTTTAAGGTGGCGAGTGACCAAGAAACGATGGAAACCATCATTTCAGGTATGGGTGAGCTCCACTTGGAAATCATTGTTGACCGTATGAAGCGTGAATTCGGGGTTGAGGCAAACATTGGTAAGCCACAGGTAGCCTACCGTGAGACCATTCAGCGCGAAGCAGAAGCTGAGTACAAGTACATCAAGCAGTCTGGTGGTCGTGGTCAGTACGGTCACGTGAAGATTCGCATCCGACCTATTCAGCCGCTTGAGCTCGCTGAAGGAAAGGCATTGCCAAAGAACATTACCCGTGAAGATGATCACTTCGAATTTATCGACAGTATCAAGGGAGGTGTGATTCCAGGTGAGTACATCCCAGCCGTGATGAAGGGTGCGAAGGAAGCAATGACGCGCGGCTTCGTAGCCGGGTACAAGATGGAAGACGTATCAGTTGAACTCTTTGACGGCTCATACCACGACGTAGACTCATCTGAAATTGCTTTCAAGCTTGCAGCGATTAACGCATTTAAAGATGCAGCAAAGCGTGCCAACGCGGTTATTCTCGAACCAGTGATGAAGGTAGAAGTTCGTACCCCAGGAGAGTACATGGGTGACATCAATGGTAACCTCTCGTCACGCCGTGGTCAGGTAGAAGGAACCTCAGAAATGGGTGGTAAGACTATCATCCACGCTAAGGTACCGCTTTCAGAGCTCTTCGGGTACACGAACACTCTCCGCTCGATGACTCAGGGACGTGCCTCAATGACGATGGAGTTTGATCACTACGAAGTGGTTCCTCCGAATGTTGCAGAAGATATTAAGAAAGAGAGAGGCGTTCGTCCAGATAACGACGACGAATAGCACTCAAAAAAAACGGCCGGGCATTCGCCCGGCCGTTTTTTTGGTGGATAACCAAACCACGCCCTTCTGGTACGGTACTATACAATAGTCCTATGAATACTTTTATCCGTACCAGTGCTATTGCTGGAGCAATTGTTGCAATTGTTCTTGTGGGCACCTGGATGGCGTTGCAATTTAAGACCTTTGAGTCTGTGTACGCGCAGGCGACCTGGACTACTCCAGCCGAACTTACGGGATACTTATGGGCGGGGGTACAGCCTGATGGGTCAGGTGGCTCGCAGGGTATGGGGTGGATTTCCCTTAACTGTGCCAATGCTGGGGCTGGTGGGTGCACAAATAACTACAAAGTAGTGATTAATAACAATGCCAACAAGACAGTGACCGGGTATGCCTGGGGCTCAAACACACCAAGTGTAGGAGGTACCGCTCCAACCAATCAGACGGGTCTGGGTTGGGTACGCTTTGGTGGCCTTACCGGTTGTCCAGCGGGAAGCTGCGATGCGCGTGTGGTCGGCAATGACGCTAGTGGCTACGAACTGATGGGGTGGGCACGAGCCTGTTCGGTGTTTGCTGACCCAGCTGCGTGCAGTGGAGCTTTAGCTGATTCGACCGTGACTGGTGGCTGGGATGGCTGGATTTCCCTTAACTGCGCCAATCATGACGCAGCAACGTGCTCAACGTATGGTGTTCGTTTAAATGATAACGGAACGTTCTACCAGGTCAATCCAGATGAATCAACTGCCTGGGGCAGTGATGTGCTTGGCGCGGTGAGTTTTGCGGTGGCTGGTTTTGATCGTCCATGCACGGGAGCCGGTACCGCTCAGTGTGTCGGCAATGTCTCAGAAGTTACTGGTACCAATATGTGGTGTGAACCAACCGCGACGGTGAGTACGACCTGTGTAAATGGGTGTAATGTCGGGACGGGACTCTGTAACGCAACTGCTGTCACCGGTGACGTGAACGTGTCAACGAGTGTTGCTCGGCGCGGTAGTTCGGTGACCGTGAGTTGGAATTCAGCCGCCAGCACGTGTACGCTAACTGGGCCGAATGGACTCTCCGTACCGTCGCTTGCCGGCTCTCAATCGGTGGATATTGTCCTCAATCAAACCACCTTTACGCTCACGTGCGACGGAGTTGTGGTTGATACTGCTACTGTCCGTCTTCTTCCTGACAGCTACGAGAGCTAATTAATTATCTATAAGTACCACGAGTATGAGCGAGCGCATTATTGTGATTTTAGAAACGGTAGCTATTGTTGTTTTGTCTATTGTGGTTGTTATCTACGCCCAGGTTCTCTGGCAGCGGTTTCAAACTGCGCCGCAGGTGATAGAACAAACTGTGCAAGAGACAGAAGAGACTGGTGCTGCGGCAACGGTGTCGGACGAAGCCCGTATCGAGACACTTAAGGCACTCAGTGACACAGCAGCAAGCGATATCACTGCAGATGAACGAAAAGATGTGCTCGAAAAGCTCGCGCCTGCCACTGATACAGTTGAGGCTGATACAGCAGCTCGTATGCAAGTTCTCGAGAGCCTACAAAACAATTAACTCCTACGTGCAGTACGCGAATAGACCGGCACCTAAAATACCCGTCACTGACGGGTATTTTTGTAGGCAGGGCTTGCGTTATTGCAAAATAACCGTATACTAACGCCCAGCTTTTAAGGAAGACCTATGTTCGGTGATGGGTGGCTTGCCACCTTGAGAACCAATGGGCACAAAACCGCGGTTTTTATACCACGAGCTTGTGCTCGCGACATAAAAATCGCGGTTTTGTTTACCCGCTATAAGACTTTGGTCTTATTTTCGGGCATTGGGTCTAGTTTTAAAGCGACTTTATAAGACTAGTTCAAAAATAACGCAATGAAGTTTATTTTGGGAACGAAAGAAGGCATGACACAGGTCTTCGATGCTGACGGTACATGTCACCCAGCTACTATCCTCCGCGTTTCTCCGCTCACCGTTACGATGGTGAAGGGTGAAGCAGCAGATGGGTACACTGCGGTACAGGTAGCTGCCGGTGCACAGAAGGATCATCGCCGCACAAAGGCTGAAATGGGTCACCTCGGGGGCGCGTTCAAATTTGTGAAGGAGTTCCGTCCACGTAAGAACCGCGACGAATCAGTTGACGGCTTCGAGAAGGGACAGACAATTGACGCTGGTGTCTTCACGATTGGAGATGCAGTAACAGTATCAGCAGTTTCAAAGGGTAAGGGCTTCCAGGGAGGCGTGAAGCGTCACGGATTCCGTGGCGGTCCAGGTTCTCACGGTATGAAGCACTCACTCCGCGAACCAGGTTCTATTGGTGCTACAGGCTTTGGACGTGTACTCAAGGGTACGCGCATGGCAGGTCGCATGGGTAGTGACCGTATCACCGTAAAGAACCTCAAGGTTCTCCAGGTAAATCCAAGTGAGAACGTTCTTCTCATCAAGGGAGCAATTCCAGGTCGAAAAGGAGCATTAGTCGAAGTGCGTAACATCTAAGTGTATTCATATGGAAACAAAAGTATTCACCAAGGATGGTAAGGAGGCGAGTTCAATCACGCTTCCAGAAGCAGTTTTCGGCATTGCTTGGAACGCTGACCTCGTTCACGAAGTAGTGGTTTCGATGCAGAGTAACGCTCGCACCAGTGGTGCACACACCAAGGACCGCAGTGAAGTAAGCGGTACTGGTAAGAAGCCATGGAAGCAGAAGGGAACTGGTCGGGCTCGTCATGGGTCACGCCGGTCACCAATCTGGGCAGGTGGTGGTGTTGCACACGGACCTACCAACGACAAGAACTACGATAAGAAGATTAACAAGAAAGTGCGTGCGAAGGCACTCGCAACCACCCTCTCAAAGAAGTTTGCAGACGGTGAAATGATCTTCGTCGAGGACTTGAACTTTGCGGCACCTAAGGCAACTGAAGCAAAGGCCATTATTAAGGCTGTTGCTGTCGGTAGCGGTAACGACGCGCTCGCGAATAAGCGCAAGAATGCAGCCCTCGTTGTCCTTTCTGGACGAAACGAGAATGCAGAATTGAGCTTCCGCAACTTCGGTAACTACGAAGTAGCACAGGCAAAAGATATCAACCCAGTTGATCTCCTCACCTACAAGTACGTTATCGTCGCTGAGCCAAAGGAGTCACTTGATATTCTCGTGACCCGCGTGGCAAAGGTAACCCCAAAAGCTGCGTAGTAGCAGATTTGATTCAGTAATTATTTAAGTATGGCACTCTTCAGTCGAAGTAAAAAAATCGAAGAGAGCGCAGTTGAGAAAACCGTGAAGGTGGCAGCAAGTACTGCACGTGCTACCGACACCAACCTCTCAAGTGTAATCGTAAAGCCACGTATCACCGAAAAGGCGGTCCGTCTCGGCGAGCAGAACGTATACACGTTCGAAGTTCGTCGAACAGCCACCAAGCGTGATGTATCGGCTGCGGTGAAAGCGCTCTACAACGTGACGCCGGTGAATGTAAACATCGTGAACAAAACGCCTCGACAGTATAAGTCGAAGGCAAAGAATCGCGTATTAACAGAAAAGGGGATGAAGAAGGCGTACGTCTACTTGAAAAAGGGCGACTCCATCAGCCTCGTGTAATCTCTAGTATATGGTTAAAGCATACAAGCCTACCTCTGCTGGACGTCGCGAT
>JACCDG010416632.1_pt1 | contig 35989 bp, 30 predicted proteins | sample 7442471 | NCBI WGS metagenome assembly JACCDG01 (sample SAMN15323444, study PRJNA562643) | freshwater metagenome | isolation source: river surface water | place: USA:Blue River Watershed | collected 2017-08-17 | reverse complement strand
CTTTGCTCGCATCTTGTAAAAATGTTCCGCAAACACGCAAATGAGTCGCTGTTGTTTTTGCTACAGCTCTACCAAAAACTTTTACTGAATTTTTAAATTTTTCTGATCGATTTTGTTTTGTTTCAGTATCATTGTTTTTAACTTCTCGTTGATAATCTTGCATGATCATGCGTGAAAAATTAACTACAACTGCCGCTGGAATCATAACTCTTGTGATTAATCGAGCTCCTGACATTCCAGCAAAAACAGATGTTGATTGTGTCAATAATAAAAAAAATAGAGCAAAAAATTTGTTCGAAAATGCTTTGTTCATCATAATAATGATTCCTTAAAATTATATAAAATAGCTTTAGATCATAGTATCAGAAACAAAGGCTATAGCAAATTTATAAAAAAAGCGCACATGAAAAGCTTCATATGCGCCTATAAACTCTATTTACTATACGATGCAATTTTATGTCGCTGGCAAAAGAAGCTTTGAAAGAGCTTCATCAGCGTGCTCAACCCACAAAATATCTATTCCATCAAGAATTTCATCGCTATTAATTAAGTCACCTTTATTCGAAAATGGGCAAATCACTGTTTTGATATTGTTTCGTTTTGCTGCAAGAATCTTTTCTTTAATTCCGCCGATAGGCATCACTTTACCGCGCAGATTAATTTCTCCCGTCATTGCATAACGTGAATCAATAGGGCTATTCGTTAAAACGGAAAGGATAGATGTCAAAAGTGCCATGCCGCCAGAAGGGCCATCTTTAGGAATCCCGCCAGCAGGCAAATGAACGTGAATATCAAATTCAGTAAACTTCTTTTGATCGATTCCAAATTCTTTTGCATGAGCTCGAGCATAACTTAACGCTGCTTGCGCCGATTCTTTCATGACATCGCCTAGCTGTCCGGTAAGAATGATCTTGCCTTTTCCTGGCATCAAGACAGCTTCTATCGTTAACATCTCGCCACCAAATGGTGTCCACGCAAGGCCATTTGCTATCCCAACGGCATTTTCAACATTTTGATCATAATCAATGATTTTTTTCGGACCAAGATGTTTATCAAGATTTTCCGGCATAAAAATCAATGATTGTTTTTCTTCAACTAAGGCACGGGCAGCTTTAGAACAAAGCTTTCTGATAACGCGCTCAAGATTACGAACTCCAGCTTCCCTGGTGTAATGATAGATCAGCTCCTGAAGAACTTCTTTTGAAAATTCAATGCCTTTTCCTTCAAGACCTGTATCGATTAAAGCTCGTTTTACTAAATGCCGTTGGGCAATATTTAATTTCTCTTCAAACGTATATCCTGATAATTGAATGATTTCCATGCGATCTTTAAGCGGCTCTGATATCGTATCAATCGTATTTGCTGTTGCGATAAAAATCACTTTCGAAAGATCAAAAGGTACACCTAAATAATTATCATAAAATGTTTTATTTTGTTGCGGATCTAAAACTTCTAACATTGCTGCAGAAGGGTCTCCTCTAAAATCTGATCCTATTTTATCAAGCTCATCGATAATAATGATCGGATTTTTTGATTCTGCTTTTTTAATAGCCTGAATAAATCGTCCTGGCATTGAACCAACATAGGTTCTTCTGTGCCCGCGAATTTCAGCTTCATCTTTAACGCCACCTAGAGAGATTCTTACGTAAGTACGACCAAGAGATCGCGCAATTGATTTGCCAAGCGAGGTTTTTCCTGTTCCTGGAGGCCCTACAAAACATAAGATCGGCGAATAACCATCTTCCTTAAGATTACGAATCGAAATAAAATCCAAAATACGTTCTTTAATTTCTTTAAGACCATAATGATCTTCGTCTAAAACCTTACTAGCATGCTCAATCGAAAGATTATCTTTAGTTTCTATATTCCACGGCAGCGACAACACCGTTTCTAAATAATTACGCGTTACTGTTGCTTCGACTGAATCTGGCGCTGTCTTTTCAAGACGATTGATTTGGCGCGTAATTTCTGTTCTTACTTCATCAGAAATATCAAGTAACAAGAGTTTTTCGCGCATTGATTCAAGTTCTTCTACATCATCTTCGCCAAGTTCTTGTTTAATAACTTTAAGTTGTTCACGCAAATAAAATTCTTTTTGAGCTTTATTCATAGAATCGCGCGCTTTGTTTCTAATTCTTTCTTGCGTATCGGCAACTTCTACTTCTTTGTTAAGATGCAAATAAATGCCTTCTAAAAATTCAATTTGTGTTTTGGCTTCTAATAATTTTTGTGCATCTTGCACCGATAAATTTAAATGTGAAAGAATAAAGTCTGCAATTTTTTGAGGGTCATGCATTTTAGAAAGAATAATATGAAAATCTGGACTAAAAGAATGAGAGGTTGCGCTGATTTTTTCAGCCTGTTCTTTAATTAACTTAATGTGTTGCGTTACCTGTGAAGAATTATCGTCAAGCAAAGGTTCAATCGGATCAACAATAACTTGCAAAATATCGTTATCGGTAAGAATTTCTCGAACATATGCACGGGCAATGCCTTGCACTAAAATCTTTACGCCTCCTTCAGGAATTTTGATCAAACGCATGATCGAAGAAATTGTTCCAATTTCGTACAAATCTTTTGTTCCAATCGCTCCATTGCTATCATCAACCTTTTTCTTTGACGCGAGCAAAAGTACTTTCTTAGAGCCCTCAAGACTTTGATTAATGCCTTGAATAATCCGCTCATCAAGCACAAGAAGCGGAACAATCATGTGCGGAAATACGACAACATCCATCGTTGGAATAATTGGTAATATTTCTGATGAAACTTCTTCTATCATATTTTTATTAAGTATCCTCATTACTTGGTACCCCCTTGATTAAAAAGCAGTGAGATATTTAAAAATAGTTTAAAAGATCCCTTTTTTTAAAAACAAGATTTATCAGCATTAGGCACTCAAAGAGACCTTTTTAAATAAACTTAAATAGGATAGAATAAAAAGAATAAAAAAAGTTTTAAAAAATAAAAAAATGCTACAACTTATAAAAATTAAAAAAAAATTTACAGCAGATCAAAAAAGCACTTCGGTGCTCACTTCGATAGACGTTACTTTCGAAAAAAATCATAGCTACGCACTTACTGGACCTTCGGGCTCTGGAAAATCAACACTCATGCATATTATCGCTGGCATTGATACGCCAACAAAAGGCTCCGTGCTTTTAAATCATAAAGACTTATCTTTCTATACTGATCTAGAGCGCGCACAAAAGATTACACTCGTTACGCAACACCCTTTTTTGATTAAAGAACTTTCGGTCATAGAAAATATATGCCTTGCTGGAAGCATTTTAAAACTGCCTCAACATGCAACGTATGCTCACGCATGCGAACTTCTTAAAATCATGCACTTGCAAAATCTGCGCGATGCGCCTATTAGAGAGCTTTCTGGTGGACAACAACATCGTGTTGCTCTTGCTCGAGCTTTATTAGTAAAGCCAGCATTTTTATGCGCTGACGAAATCACTGGATCACTCGACGAAAAGACAGGCCAAGAAATTATAATGTTTTTAAAAAAATATTGTAAAGAAGAAGGAATTGGGCTTATCATAAGCTCACACAATCCCAACATTATTGAACATATGGATCTAGTTTTTGCTTTAAAAGATGGTATCCTAACGTTTCATCAATCATCTTTTACTAAAAAGGAATCGAATGAGTTTTCCAGGCACACAAGAAGTTCCATCACTTCATAAAAAAAATATTTTAAAAAAAACAATGCAAGTTGGCAGCAGTACTTTAATGAGTCGTTTTTTGGGACTCGCTCGAGAAATTCTTCTCATGCGTTTTTTAGGGGTTGGCGTTATTGCTGATGCCTTTACTACTGCTTTTTTAATTCCAAATTCATTACGAAAAATATTTGCAGAAGGTGCATTAACCGCTGCATTTGTTCCAACTTTTATTGCCTTGTTCCATAAAGGTGGCAAGGAAAAAGCAAATCAATTAATGGGTTTAGCTTTTTTGCTTTTTGAAGGCATCGTACTTTTACTATGCATTTTAGTAACCTGGCAACCTGAAGCAACGATTCATATGATTGCGCCAGGCTTTTCGCCAGAGCAAGTTATTGCAACGATTCCTTGCCTACGCATCTTGATGCCTTTTATTTTTTTTATATCAAGCAGTTCATTGCTTGCAGGCGCATTGCAATCAGTGAATCATTTTTTTATTCCAGCATTCTGCCCCGTACTTTTAAATATATTTTTTATCGGCGGAATTGTTCTCTGTTTAGCGTATAATTTTTCTGTTGCATTTTTGTGTTACGCCATTTTAATGGGCGGATTGATTCAATTTTTAGCTCATTTGATCCAGTATCTTTATTTAGGTTTTTATGTTTCGTACGCAGAATCTGATACGATTAAGACCTTTGGGTCAATGATTATAAAATTTTTATTCTGTTTTTTGAGTATGAGCGTTATGGAACTTTCGCTCATCATCGATCAACGCTTTGCATCGTACTTGCCAGTAGGATCAGTTACGTTAATTAAATATACTTCGCGATTCATGGGCATTCCGCTCGGTGTTTTTGCCGTTGCTTTTTCAACTATTTTGTTACCACACTTTGCCAGAACACATTTAAGTGATCCTAAACGACTTCATTTTTATCTGAATGAATCGATGAAGTTTGTCTTCTGGGTTACGATTCCCGCAACAATTATCATGGGATATTTGTCAGAAGATATTTTTATTACGCTCTTTGCGTCATCATCATCAAAATTCCCGCAGGCATTAATACCAGAAGCTGGTTATTTATTGATGACTTTTTTATCAGGCCTCTTTTTCTTTTCCATCAATAAAATTTTATTTAATTTATATTATTCGTTCCATGATACCAAGCTTCCAACGATCATCGCTGCACTTGCAACGATCATTAATATCATCAGCAATTATGCATTGGTAGGGCGTTATGGAACAATCGGTCTTGCTGCAGGAACCTGTTTATCAGGAGCCGCGCAAACACTCTTATCGCTCTATTTTTTAAAAAGAACTCATGAATTTGATTTACATTTAAAAGATTTTTTTAATTTTGTGCGCAGTTACAGCCTACAATTAGCAATTGTTTTTATACCATTTTATTGGATCTATAAACTATGCTTGCACAGTGTTTCGTCGCTATGCTCTGGCAGCACAAAATTAACATTCTTCTTTTTAAAAAGCTTCGGATTTTGGCTCTGGGTCATGCCTTTGATGATCGCACTTTTTGTATGCTTGTATCTAGTGCACAAGAAATCTAAAACAGTTTTATATTTCTTGGATTAAAAATTACAGATTAACGATCAGTAGAACTATTATGAGCAGGGGGTGTTGGTAAAACGATCGTGCCATTTTTTTTATTGCCCATTGATTCAAAAAATTCTTCATTGGTTTTGAATTTTTTCATTTTATCCATTAAAAATTCCATACCTTCGATGAGATTCATATTCGAAAGGAATTTTTGTAAAACCCACGCGCGCTTTAATTCTGCTTCTGGCAAGAGCAAATCTTCTCTTCTAGTTCCAGAAAGCAAAAGATCGAATGCTGGATAAATACGACGATTAGCCAATTTGCGACTCATATGCATTTCCATGTTGCCTGTGCCCTTGAACTCTTCGAAAATAACTTCATCCATACGCGATCCAGTCTCGACTAAAGCACTTGCTATAATAGTCAATGAACCACCTTCTTCGGTATTACGTGCTGCACCAAAAAATCTTTTTGGTCTTTGTAACGCATTCGCGTCAATACCGCCCGTTAATACTTTTCCCGAAGCCGGCGCTGTCGTATTATACGCACGAGCTAAACGGGTAATAGAATCAAGCAAAATAACCACATCTTTTTTAGATTCAACAAGACGTTTTGCTTTTTCGAGCACAATTTCTGCAACTTGCACGTGTCTTTCTACCGGTTCATCAAACGTAGAACTCACAACTTCTGCATGCGCTCCTTTTACGCAACGCTTCATATCTGCAACTTCTTCTGGCCGTTCATCAACGAGCAACACGATAACAAAAGTCTCTGGATGATTACCGATTAAACTTTGTGCAATTTCCTTTAACAGGACTGTTTTCCCAACGCGCGGAGGTGCAACAATAAGCCCACGCTGCCCTTTTCCAATAGGAGTAAAAATATCCATAATACGCGTTGAAATATAGGTTGGATCATACTCGAGTGTAAATTTTTTGTTAGGATGCATCGGAGAAAGACGATCAAAAAATGGCCGTTCGTTAAGTTTTACTGGATCTTCAAAATTAACTTTATTAACCGTATTTAATGCAAAATATTTTTCACCATCTTTTGGCTTACGAATAGTTCCGACAACATTGTCACCTGTTCGCAATCCTAATCGACGTATTTGCGAAGGAGAAACGTAAATATCATCAGGGCTGGAAACATAATCATATTTTCCTGATCTTAAAAAACCAAAGCCATCCGGAAGACGCTCTAGCACACCTTCTACATGAATTTCTCGATCAGGATCATTTTGAACTTCAAGAATTTTGACCATTAAATCTTTATGTGACATTAAGCTCGCGCCAACGATACCTAGTCTGCGAGAATGAACATTTAATTCTTGCATCGAGCATTCAGAAAGCTGCTCTTCCGTCATATTTTTTAATGGCGGCATATCCTGTTTATTGTAATTTTCGCTATAACCATGTTGTCGCGGTTGCTGTTGTTGCGCATGGCTCGAAGAACTGTGAGGTCGACGCTGTTGATTATTATCATTGCGTCTATCTTTTGAATGATTATTGCCACCCTGCTGAGGTCGTCTTTCGAACCGCTGCTGATGATAATCTCGTTTTTGCTCATTTCTTGGCTGCTGCTGTTGTTCATTTTTTGGTGCGTCTATTTTTTGGACCTGTGCCTGTTGCTGTGCTGGTTCGGCTTTTTGAACTTCTGCTTTTTCCGTTGCAATAATAACATGTTGCGTATCTTGTTTAGGCTCAGAAGCAGAAACTATATCTTCTTTAACTGGTTCGCCAGTAACTGAAACACGTTTTTTATTCGCAGGTTTTTTTTTATTTTTTTTTTGTTCTGAATCTGCTTGTGCAGCCTCTTGAACAACAGGTAATACGGTTGTATCGTCTTTCATTTATAATACCTCCCCAACACTTAAAAAACGTCCATCATTATATTTTTTTAACAAAAAGAATCCCCAATTTTTGTTCCGTAACAATAGATTACGAACAAAAAGATTTTCATAAGAATTTTATATTTTTAGCGTATTATGCACGTCTTAACGCCAACATCACAGGACTTGCAACATAAATTGAAGAATAAGTACCAATAATAATACCAATTAAAAACGAAAGCGAAAGAGTATGCAATGCCTCTCCACCAAAAAGATACAATGCGCCAGCTGATAACGCCGTTGCAAAACTGGTAATCAATGTTCTTCGCAATGTCTGATTAATACTTTCGTTCACAATAGTTTCGATATTTTTGCCTTTTTCTTTTGCTACATTTTCTCGAATACGAGCAAAAACAATGATCGTATCGTTAATAGAATAACCAAGCATTGCCAAAATTGCACAAATCACATTTGGTGAAACTTCGAGCCTTGCGCAAGCAAAAAAAGCTAAAATAGCGACTGCATCATGCAAAATAGCAACGATAGCACCCATTCCATACGAAAATGACCAAAACCGTGCTGCAATATAAAGCAGCATCAACAAAAGCCCGAATAGAATAGCAAATAAAGAATTCATAAAAAGCATTTCGCCTGCTGCAGGACCAACTGCATTCGCTTCTTGGAGCGTCAACATCGTTCCTGGAAAATCTGATTCTATATTGCTTTTGATTTTTTGAGCTAGACCGGCAACATCAGAAGTAAATTCTTTTACGCGAATCACTACATCAGCATCACCAAGTTCACGAATAACAACATCGCCCCAACCTGCATGTGCCAAAGAATTTTTGAGTTGTTCAGAACCAATAGTTTTATTAAATTTAAAAAGAACTTGTGTCCCGCCGCTAAAATCTACACTATACGTAAATCCGCCGTGATAAACATAGCCCGCAATTCCAGCAACTAACAAAGCGCACGAAAAAATTGCAGCAACATAACGATATTTTAAAAAATCAATACGTGTATACTCAAACATCCTTACTCTCCGACGGATATATAAACATTAATTATAACTTTACGCATACTATCTATGCTCATTATTTTTACTCTGCTGGGTCAACAGAAATATATTTACGACCGCGAGGTCCGTAATGAAATCTCAAAACACCAACGCCTACCGCAAATAATGTATGATCTTTTCCCATTCCCACTAATTTACCCGGATGAATGCGTGTTCCGCGTTGTCTTACAATTATTTCACCGCCAGTAACTTTTTGACCTTCAAAAAGTTTAATACCAAGACGTCTACCTTGACTGTCACGACCATTTTGCGTGGAACCACCTGTTTTACTCGTTGCCATCGAAAATCCTTAGAATTTTTTAGAACTATAGATTTGAATTTTTCACAATTTTTATATGCACATATTTTGATAATACTTTGAATTATGACAATTTAGAGACAAAAGTCAATATCACGATTTTCGCTTAAGGCTAATGTTATCGCATACATTTTTCTACCTTATCCTAATTGTTTAGCCCATTCCTGAATCTGTCCTTGCCATTCTTGCTCCTTAAAATACTTTTTTTGCCAGGCTTGCAACGTAATCGGAAAATGCACAGAAGCAAGCTGCAAGAGCGCTTGAGCATAGACTTGAATTTCTTTCTGCGCTCCAGAAGCCAATCTTAAATACATAAAATGCATTAATGAATGCATATTGCAGGTAAAAATGAACTCGGTATACGTTGCCACGGGCAAAAGAACGCGCGCCTGCTCTCTGCAAACACCGCTTTTAAGCAAATCCTGGTATGCATCGTAACTTGCTTGCAATGATTTTTTATAGACTGCCAATACCTCATCATTTACAAAAGTTCCTCGTGATGACTGTTTGTTGACCGTATCTTGAAATCGAAATTCTTTTGGAATATAAAATTCTGTTTTTGCTTCTACGTACCGATAACTAATTTCGTTATACGAATTCATGCGATGGCGCATCCATTGACGAGCTATAAAAATGGGCGCCTTGATCCTGAAGGACAATTGGTTATGTTCAAAAGGACTCGTATGATTATGCTCCATTAAAAAATTAATTAATTTTTCATCGCGCTCACTCAAGCTTTCTGAAATTTTTCCATACGAAACACGCGCTGCATTTGCAATATCAAGATCTGAACCAGAAACACGCACCAATTCTACTGAACTGATACCATCTTGCAACGGATCGATCGCATCTTTTTTTAAAAAAGTGCTCTCATTTTTATGTTCATTTTTTATAGATTCCATAACATTTCTTTCTTTTTTAAACTTCTTTCCAATTCGTTCCCGAAGAACTTTCTACTTTTAATACGACATTCCACGAAACAACTTCTGACAACTCTTTTTCAATTAATTTTTGCACAACAAGTGTATCTTTTTGTGCAACCGATACTAAAATTTCATCATGAATCTGCAAAAGAATCTCTGCATCATAATGACCATTTTTTAAAGCTTTATCAACGCGTAACATACCTACTTTCATTAACTCTGCTGCTGTTCCTTGTATTTTTGTATTAATTGCAATGCGACAAGCTTCTTCGTATAAATTTTTATTTCTTTCGTAAATTCCTGGAATAGACCGTCTTCTTTTAAAAAAAGTTTCTACGTATCCTACATGTTTAGTTTCTTCTATCACTCGATCCATCCACAATCTTACTTCTGGATACTGATTAAAATAACCTTCTATATATTTTTTTGCATCACTCAAACTGATATCTAAATCTTTTGAAAGACCGTACGGCGTCAGGCCATACAAAATACTAAAATTAATACGCTTTCCTAATGCTCGCTGTTCTTTAGTCACTGCGTCAATCGGTATCTGCAAAAGTGCTGCTGTTGTCTCGGTATGAATATCATGATCATGCGCAAAAAGATCTAACAATTTTTTATCTTGAGAAAAATAAGCAAGAACACGCAACTCAATTTGAGAATAGTCAGCTGATACAAAAAGGTGCCCTTTTTGTGATTTAAAAGCAGCTCGAATCTGTGACCCAATCGCATCATTAGGAATGTTTTGTAAATTTGGATCTGAACTAGAAAGTCTTCCCGTTACGACGCGAATTTGACTATACGACGTATGAATCTTTCCCGTAGACTGATTAATGCATAACGGCAAGGCTTCGATATACGTTGTTTTTAATTTGTATAATTCTCGATACGAAATCAAATAAGCAGGTACTGGATGCACTTTTGCAAGCTCTTTTAAAACAACATAATCAGTTGAAAAACCTTCATTTTTTACATTCTTTTTTTGTGGCTGTAATTGTAAATCAACAAACAACAGATCAGCGATTTGACGTGGGGAATTAAGATTAATAGTCTGCTTATCTTCGCTGACAAAGCTTACGATTGCGTGATATAATGTTTCTAATTTTTTATCAACTTCGATTCCTAGCGTCTTTAAAACACTTACATCGCAATATATGCCACGCCGTTCCATTTGAAACAAAATTTCTAAAAGTGGCATTTCTACATTGTAAAACAAATTCTCAAAACCACCTTTTTGCAACATATCTTTAAACAAAAGATACAATCTAAATGTTTGATGCGCATCTGCCGCAGCATATTCTGTAGCTTCTTGCAACGGAACTTCTGCAAAATTTTTCCGTTTGTGCGCGGTTACTGTTTCTTCGTAACTCATCATTGACTCATTAAGATACTGCTCAGAAAGCTCTTTTAATCCATTTTTTTGCCACTCTTTTTTAACTAATGACGATGCAATCATCGTATCAAAAAAAAGTCCACGCTCATTGATGCCTGCATTTGCTAAAACATGCTTATCGAACTTTGCATGATGCGCTATTTTTTTGATTGAAGCATCTTCAAAAAGAGCTTTGAGCAAAGGCATTATATCACTTAATCTAAGTTGAGTTTCTTCTGTAGCATGATTGCAAGGAATATAATAAGCACTACCATTTTCGTAACACAACGAAATACCAACCAATACCATATCTAAAGGATGATTGCCGTAACATTCAGTATCGTACGCACACAATCCAGCATGTTTTATTTTTTTTATAACCTCTTCTAGTGCTGATTGTGTCGTAATCGTATTAAAAGAATATTTTTTAGTGCTGATTGTTTCAATTGATGGTGATGGTACAAAAATCGATCTTTGCACAGGGTTGCTTTTTATAAAACTTTTAAATCCTAGTTTTTCAAAAAAAGGATACGCATTTGTCCAATTATCTTTATAAAAATCAACCTCTTGATACGAAAGGTCAATCGGATGCTTTTGCAGCATAAAAAGTTGTTGGCTTAAAAAAGCGTTCTCTTTATCAGTAATCAAATTATGCTTCATTGTTTTTTGCGTAATCGTATCAATATTATTATAAAGATCATCCAATGAATCGAATCTGCTTACAAGCTCTAGGGCTCGCGTTTTTCCTATACCTTTTACGCCAGGAATATTGTCAGAAGCATCTCCTAGCAGCGCAAAATAGAAAGGAATTTTTTCTACCGCAAAACCCATTTTATCGATACATGCCTGTTTATCGATAAAGACATCTTTAAAGCTATCGTACATAATCGTATGCTCATCAAGCATTTGACCCATATCCTTATCAGAGGTAATCAAAAGGACGTTTTCGTATTTTTGTTTCCACCACAAAGCGAGCGAATAGATAAGATCATCAGCTTCTATGCCAACACGAGACACTTGTGCAAGATTAATCAAATCAGCACATTCAATAATTAATTGTTTTTGGTCAAAAAGATCGCTAGGAGGCGCTTGACGAGTTGCTTTATATGCAGGAAACATAGCATGACGCGTTGTTTTGCCCGGACTATCCCAGACCAAAACCATATGCTGCGGGTCAAATGTCTGTACTAATTTTTGCAACATACGACAAAATCCATACACCGCTTGCACGGGAACCCCTTGATCGGTGTGCAAAGGCTTTAATCCGTAATAAGCTCGATACAAAAAAGATGACCCGTCAATCAAAATAAGATTTTTTTTAGGATCAATTTTCATAAACATACTTTCTTTGCATGCGTGCTCGACAATTTTATTAAAAGGATACGCTCGACGTAAAAAATGAAAAGTTATTTTTTAAGGAAAGCATAAGCTTACGTAAAAAAATAATATTTTCACAACCATTGCAGTATGCCCTTTGGATCGAGTATCATAAAAAATGAACTTACTTGTATATGCTTTAGCATAGCAGTTCAATAAAGGAGGTTATATGAATATGCGATTATTAGCGCTTTTAGCGACAATATTCTTACTCACTGTTTTTGAAAGTTCAGCTCGTTCAGCCGGTGGCGGTGGTCATGGTGCAGCAGGAGCTGGTCATGGTAGCGGTGAAAGTAGTTGGGGCTATAGTTATGAACACAATAAAGAACCAATTATCGGTGAAGAAGAAAAAATACCTGAAAATATGGATATGGATCCTTCTGATGACAACCTTGATAACAGTACCATGCAAGAATTAATCAGATGGTTGGAAAACAAAAAAAACGCATCATCTGGATTTGATAAATATACTTTATTAGGAGCGGGAACTAATGAAATTATTAGTACCGTTGGAGCAGAAAACGATGAACAACGAGATGCTGCACTTGTTAAAACACTCAAAGATCATGAACGTGCAACTACAAAAATTGCGGGTGCAAAAGTTGCTGCTCATGAGGCATACCGCAAAGCTGGATGTTCTTTACCAAAGCTCAATAACAAAACTAATGATGGCTTGTCAAAAAAATGCAAGGAATTAAAAAGGGAATTTAATAAACAAAGCACTTTATTAAAAAACTATCAAGACGAATTAAAACGATTACGAAATCTTTAAAAAAACTATTTTTTTATACTCTTTATACATAGAAAGGAATACTATGAAAACATCTATAAAACTCATAACTATTACGATGCTCTTATCTGTTGTCGCTCTCAAGGCTGATACGGATACTGCTAGGAGGCAAAAAGTTAAAAGTAAAACCAGCACACAAAAAGCCAACAATGATTTTAATCCACCAAAAACATTTGGCCTTGGATTTGAACATTTAGGAAAAAGTGTTGCAGAAATTGGAACATTAGGAGCATTCAATGCTGAAAAAAATGCCGATGGAACACAAAAGACTGGTAATGCTTTTGGCGATGGATTTAAAAATCTTGGCCAAGGTGTTGTTGAAGTAGGAACTCTTGGACTTGGAAACGTTGAAAGTCAATAAAATTTTCAGCGCAGAGCTAACAAAAAAGCAAAAACTTCAACAGGTAAACAGTAAAAACATTTTTAAAATAAAAAGAGAAGGAACCTAAAAAGTCCTTCTTTTTTATTTTAAAAAATCTCAATTTTAATATAAAAACATTAATAATTATTAAAAAATTCTCGAATTCTCGTCATCCTGAGGCGCGATCCAAGCGCCGTGAGGATCCAGAATTTATAAAGCATAATTTTTGGGTTACTGTATCGTAATCTCAGGCTATAATATTTTTACAATCAGTCTGATTATGTTGCTTCATAAAAATCATAAGAATGTTAAAGTTTGCAATTTTTGGTAATAATTAATTTTTTAATTTCAGTAAATCCTGGATCCTCACGGCGCTTAGATCGCGCCTCAGGATGACGATCTCGAAGATGAAGCATTAGTTTTAGACTGAATTTATTTTGCATTAACCTTGATTGTAACGAACGACAAGCACCGTAATATCATCGCGACTTTTACGATCTACTGCCTTGTCTACTAAATATTTTGCAATCTCGTCACATGATGATGTTTGCATTTTTACAACAGAATGTGCTGTTTCTTCGTTCGTTACTACATCCCAATATCCATCAGAAGCAAGCACGATATAATCACCATTCTTGAGTTCGTATTCCGCACAAGCAGGCGTTTCTGTAACTACAGAACCATCATGCGCTTGCGTATCCCCTAATGAACGCGTTACTGCAAGACCAGATGATGCATTTTTTGCATAAACATAACCATTGATAATGCTTCCACCGGCTTGTTTTATTCGTTTACATTCTTCGGAATTTTTTGTTGAATGATCTTGTGTTGCAAAAACAACTGATCCTTGGCGTATTACGATGAGTCGAGAATCACCAACATGTCCAACGGTTAATTTTTGACGTTCGATAACACCGCCAACCATCGTTGTTCCCGAAGTCTTTGCATAACTGACACAAGCAAACATTTTTTGTAGCGTGCCGCACGCAGAAATAAATCCTGCCTTTATATTTTTTGTTCCTAAAACTTTTTCTGGCAATAATGTTACAACTTGATCTGCAACAACATCTCCTTGAGTCCCGTGTCCATCACAAATCATAAAAAATTGTTTCCCTAAAAAAGCTCCTACTGCAGCTCTGTCTTGGTTTGGATAGACAGCTTGCTTATGTGCACCGCGTCTGTTTTCGTAGGTTGCATGACCGTAATCTATTTTTGAAGATACAAGTCGATCTCTATTTGTTATTTTACACAAATATTCTTGCGCGTGCAGCGTTAAAGAACATACAAATATTATTGATAAAAATCGTGACATAGAGCTATTCATAATAAAAACCTTATAAAAAATATAAAAGCTCTCATTTTTATCTATTTTAGCAAAGATAGAGGCTCTTATCAAAAGGGCTTTATTTTTTAGGTATGTTATACTGCTTGCATGTTTATCGATGTAAAGCTTATTTCTGGGTTATCAAAACCGCTGACGTACAAAGTTCCCGAAAAATTCACTTCTATTGTTCCCGGAACTCTTGTTCGTGTTCCTTTGCGCAATAAACAAGTCAGCGCGCTCGTTACAAAAATTCATGACCAAGACCCCGAAACTAACTTTGTGATTAAAGAAATTTCTGGTCTTGAAACATTTTCGGATGATCTTTTATATTTTGATTTTTTAAAAAAACTAAGCTCTTATTACGCGTTAGATGAAATTCATTTTATCAAACGAATCAAAACATTTTTGCAAGAAAAAACTATCGACCTTTTAGATTTTGGTTTAAAAAAAGATGAAACTATAAAAAAAATCATTACCTTGACCGATGAACAAACGCTTGTAGTCAATGCATTACAACAAGATATCACAAACGAACGCTATGCACCGAGTCTTTTGCACGGAGTTACCGGATCGGGCAAAACAGAAGTCTACAAACAACTTATACAGCATGCTTTTAATCTACAAAAAACAACTTTTTTATTATTGCCAGAAGTCTCTCTAGCTTTGCAATTTGAAAAAATATTGCGCGCACAATTGCCTTCCGATATCCCTTTGTTTTCGTTCCATTCAGGAACAACCTTAAAAAATAAGCAGATTGCCTGGCACCATCTTGTACACAACACGCCCTGTCTTGTTATTGGAGTGCATATTCCTATTATTTTGCCCTGCATAAATCTCGGTCTTATCATCATTGACGAAGAACACGAAACGGGCTTTCAGGAAAAAAATCATCCAAAACTGAATACCAAACAAGTTGCATTGCTGCGAGCACAACATTATAAAATTCCTATTTTGCTTGGCTCTGCAACACCATCTGTAGCCTCTTTGTATAATGTTGATCACAAAGGTTGGAAATTTTTTCAACTTAAAAAACGATTCTCCGGTGGCTTTCCTAAACTAGAACTTGTTTCGTTAACTGATAAAAAAGAGCGCAAAAATTTTTGGATTAGTGATATTTTGTATAAAGCGATCATCGATTGTCTGAATGCTAAAAAACAAGCCATTATTTTTTTAAACCGGCGCGGTGTCTGTTTTTTTATTCAATGCAAAGCATGCGCTTTTATTTTTAGTTGTTCATCCTGTTCGGTGAGCCTTACGTTGCACGAAGACGATCTTCTGCACTGCCACTATTGCAATTATCAACGAAACTATCCTACCGAATGTACTTCCTGCAAGGCTGTTACTTTTTTAAAAAAAGGAATCGGCACGGAACAAATCATCACTATTTTAAAAGCATTATTCCCTCGCACTATCATTGCAAAAGCTGATCTTGACGCAACGAGCAATAAAAAAAAATGGGCAGAAACATTACGATTATTCGAAGATAAAAAAATTGATATCTTAGTAGGAACGCAAACCATCACCAAAGGCTATCACTTTCCTAACGTTACGCTCGTTGGCATTATCTGGGCGGATATTAATTTGAACTTCCCTTTTTATAATGCGCAAGAAAGCACGTTACAACAACTCATTCAAGTCGCAGGACGCGCAGGCAGAGAAAATAAAGAGAGCAAAGTGATTGTTCAAACAATGACGCGCAATCGCATTTTTGAATATCTTAACGAACTTGAGTATCTCAATTTTTACGAACAAGAACTTTTATTTAGAAAAGATGCAGGCTATCCGCCTTTTGTGCGCTTTGCAGAAATCGAATTAAAACATAAAAACGAAGCACAAGTAGAAAAAGATGCTTTTTTAATAGCCTCGCAACTTATTAAAAATTGTGATTTGCGTGTTTTAGGCCCAATCAAACCACTGGTTGCTAAAATCAAAAAAATTCATAGTCAAAAAATATACATCAAAGCACAGAATTTTAATCTTATTCATCAAGCTTTTTCTGCGATTCATAAAAAAAGCAAAAGTTCACTCTTTTTCACTCCCGACCCCTTGCATTAAAGCTTGTTAATTAAATTCAGTTACGCAAAAAATTTGACTTTACATCGTAAATATAGATATTATTGGAATAAGATGTATTATTTTTTATAAAAAAACTAAGGACTTATAATGAAAATTAAACTCATATTTTTAAGCATATTTTTAACCATAAGCACACAAACTCAGCTCAATGCAGCAGCTGCCGCTGATGCAGCAAATCCATCAGAATCAGAGCTTGAAGCAGTAACTCGAGAAATGAAAGAAATAGAGAAAGGTAATTTATGGATTTCTCATGGCACAAGATATCACGAACTTGCAAAAAAGAAAAAAATGCTTAGCAGCGCTAGCAAACAAACAATGCTGCTTTCTGCTATTAAAAGTAGCGCAGGAGCAGGGGCTGTTATGACAACACAATTACATACCTCTCAAGAATTAGATAAAGCTATTCAAGAACAATCAAAAGCTTTTGAAAATTTTCTTCTAAAATTAAAATCTGTTCCATGTCGAAATATTGAATACTTAAGAACAGGAGTAGATGTTTCCGTGCAAAGAGGTGGCAGATCTGATGACTGTAAAACAATATTTAGTAATTTAGAAGTTACTGATCGAAATTTATCAGATTCAGTAGTAGAAATTTTATCTGATGCTTTAAAAAAAGATTTTTTAAATTATATAAATCATCACGAAAACCATCGAAATTGTTTTAAAGGTTGTAGGTTTGGATTTGGTGGCCAATTTTCAATGGAAGCATTAGAAACACTTGATAATGAATCTTTAGTTTCGATTGTTCCATTTGTAACAAATTCAGAAAATGAATTGCGTGGTAACATAAAAAATTATTCACATAGATATCCGTATCAATTTGATGGAAGGGCTTTAGAGATTTTGCGCAGCAGGGAATATACAATACGAATTCGATAAAAAATATTTTTTATAAAAAACTAAGAGCTAAACAATGAACATTAAACTCATTTTTTTAAATATATTTTTAACCATAAACATACACACTCAGCTCAATGCCGCAGCAGCCGCTACTAAATCTATTCAAAGCGCACACGAAAAACAATGGGCGATCTATATAAAAACACAGGCACAAAAGCCAGAAGTAGTTGCAGCCTTATTAGCCAAGGCACAAATAAACAACTTGACTCCATTCGAAAAAGATACCTTAAAAGCATATCAAGACATATTGACGACTGCTCAACCTATAGCATAACACTAAAAATTCTGCCCTAAACTTTCAAATTCTATAAAATACTTCTTTTATGCATTATGTGCGCGATGCACTTTCATTTTAAGCCTGCCTCAAACTATTCGTTATTATTTCTATTATGCATTTGACATTTAAATAACTTCAAATAAAATAAACAATAGACACTATAATAAATTATTTAAAAATGGAGAAATAATAATGAAATACGTCTATACAATATTAATATTAAGCTTACTCAGCTTTACTTTTGAAGTTCAATCAGCATCAGCAAGATCGACTGCAGGCTTTTTTGCAAGAACAAGAATGGCTTTGCGCGCTAAAGGTACTACTTTCTGCGCAGGAGCAGCTAAACTCGCAAGACGCTATGCTGTGCCTGCTGCATATGCAACAGCATTAACAGAAATATGTGCTGTATCTTTTATGCACAATGACGCAATAATAGAAAAACGAAAAAAGGCAATTTTAAGAAAAATCGAATTAGAACGATCAAAAGATTTGATTGTAAAGCCTACGAGCTCATTTCAGGAATATCTTAATGATGAAAAACATTATTTTAATAATTCTGCACAAATAACAATTCCTACTTATTGGGGCACGATTTCATTCAGAGCAGAACTTCTATATTATTTGGCAGAAGATTCATCTCAAGGCTTTATTCAGCGCGAAACAAATTTATTGCGTGCATGCGTGCAATTAAGCGATGATCAAAAAGTATTTATCGAAGCTTGTCCTGAAGAAAATTGTTTGTATGCTAAATTTTCTATTTTTAAAGCAATAGACACTCAAGGTAATGATATTACTGCAAGTCTTTCCGCAGAAGAACTTGCTGCTGTACGATTAATTTATAATGAAATTATGAAACTCAAAGAAATGCGTGATGCAAAGACAAAAGATATTCCAAACAAATATCTTATTACAAAAAACCGCGTTTATGGATTTGCTAGTAAAAAAGAATTAAAAATGATTTTTGCCAAAACTGCATCAAGCGCGCCACACAATATTCCTGCTCTTTTTGACGCATTACAAGAATTAGAAGCAAGATCTGAAAAAGATTATTCATGCGTTTATTCTTACATGGAAGATTATCGAAAAGCACATTCTAAACCCGTTTATGCAAGCATTAATTACTCACTACAAAAATCAGCTACTGTTTCTAAAGAATTTATTTCTCACTATGTTGTTGCTCCAGTCGTAAATCTTTTTGGAAAAATCAAAGGTTTATTTAGTTAATTTTAATAATTATCAAATTAAAAAAAATAAGAGCTGTCTTAAAAAACAGCTCTTATTTTTTTACACAACATTTTTTGTTGTTACATTCCGATAAAATCTTCAATCTTCGATTTTAAGCCATCTTTGCTCATGCAGCCTGTGTATTTATGCTTTACTTCGTTATTTTTAATAAAAATAAAAGTCGGAATCGATGTCACGCCGTAATGAATAGAAAGCTCGCGACACTCATCAACATTTAATTTTGCAAATTTAACTTTGTCGCCTAATTCTTTTTCAAGCTCATCAAACAAAGGCGCCATTTGTTGACACGGTCCGCACCACGTTGCATACACGTCAATCACGACTGGCAAACTTGAACTACCAATTTCTTCTGCAACATTTTCTTTAGTAAGCATTACAGCCATAAGTATCCTTTTATAAAAAAAATTATTTTTCTTTAACATAGCTGATACGCATAAAAAAGCTATGAACTTTTGTCTTTTACAAAGATTTTTTAGCACCAAAAAGATCTTGCACGTACGCAATCAAGCGCTCTTTTTTTGAAGCTTTACTATGTGCCGCTTTAACTGGCTTTTTTTCAGGTTCAACAACTGGTTGCTTATAGCCACCAAATGTCACACTTAAAAGTGCCTTGAATTTAATTTCTTTTTCGATTGGCCCTGCATTATTTTTTTGATCGCAGCGCAATTTTTTATCAGCTTCGATCAAATAGGTATTTTTTGTTTTTTCATTATCTTTTGAAATAACATGCATAAAAAGATAATCCCTGTTGCCATATCGCTTTACACTTTGCGCATGATCAACAGTCAGCGTTAAAATTTCCGAAAGATCTAATCGGGTGATATTAACGGCTGGATCATAATTTGCAGGAGCATCTTTCGGTGGTATTTGATAGACCGGAATTTGTTTATAGAGGCCATCAAACGTAATATTTTCTGCATTAAACACAAAATCAGACGTGTCCGTAACTTCACCGTAAAAATTGACCGCTGGCTTAACTCCGCCATTCACAGTACTATCTTGCGAACTGAAACCTACCAAAAACAGCGCTGCCACACCACATATTAAAAAAGATATCGTATGCTTCATTTTTAAACTCCTTGACTCATCACTATAATTTAATTGTTTACTGTACTAAAGAGCTTATTTAACAAGCAAGAATACAAAAAAAAGAAAACAAAAAAAACTATTTTTAACACCCTTACATTACAACCTTGTATCGCAAGGGCCTTTGCAAAAACATTATTAGAGCGATATAGTTTTATATATTTCTTCAAATGTGCTCATTAAATTAAAGGCAAATTTTTATGTCTAATAAAATTATAAATATCATTATTTTTCACATATATTTTACTTCATCTATTCTATGTGGCACATTCAAAGCTAATTTTGACTCTATTGAAGCATTTCAGCTTATTGTAACCCATAAAGTTATAGATGAAGAAAAATCTGGGATTTTTTGGCGTTACGCAAAAACCTTGAAACAACTTCTTTTTAAAAAAAATATTACGCTTAAAGAATTAATTACAGCTGTAGAAAAAGATCTTGAGTATTTATATAAAAGACATTTATATTGGACAGCTCCAGTCTTTGATTTTGAAAAATGGCCTACAAAAGCTGCGCTTGAACAAGATATACTTGCTTATAAAGACAGACATCGAATGCGTGTAATAAATCAATTAGATCTTTTAATTAAGCCTATACAAGCTTTAAGTGCCGACTTGCAGCAGTTTTAAAACAAGGTAAACTGAATTATACGTTAAGAATGTTCGAAAAAAAATAATTAAAAGAAAGGATTATTATGTATCATCAAAATTACAGCATGCCGTCGAGCATCAAAAGTTTTATGTATAAAGTCTACGGCTGGATGTCTGTTGCTTTAGCAGTTACTGCTGGCATCGCTTATTATATCGCAGCGACTCCTGAAGTCTATACGGAACTTTTTAAATCTCCCTATTTACTCATCGGTATCGTGATTGCTCAAGTAGCTATCGTTTTGTATCTTTCGTTTCGCGTCATGCATCTTTCGTACCCGCAAGCAGTGATTGCATTTTTAGCGTACGCAATGCTTGTTGGCGTAACTACTTCTTCTGTATTGCTCGTCTACACCATGTCTTCTATTTATATGGCATTTGTTATCGCTGCAGGAATGTTCGCAGCAATGGGTCTCTATGGCTACTTTACCGATGCTGATTTAAGTAGCATGGGCAGCTTTTTAACGATGGGTCTTTTTGGAATCATGATTGCGATGTTTGTGAATATGTTCATGAAAAGCGCAATTGCCAATTATTATATTTCGTTAGCTGCTGTTGGTATTTTTACTCTTTTAACAGCCTACGATGTTCAAAAAATTAAACGCATGGGCGAATCGATGATGATTGACGAAGAGACTCGTAAAAAAGTTGCAGTCATCGGCGCACTTACACTTTACTTAGATTTTATTAATTTGTTCTTACATTTGTTACAAGTTCTAGGTAAAAAACGCGACTAATAAAAAAATAATCTAAACATTCAAATAAGGGCTCTAAAACAACGAGCCCTTACTTTTTTAATAACAAACCCGCTCTTTTACATCGCGATAAGGAAAAAGATGATTCAACTGAAAAATTTGTGTCTTGATTTTGGTTCACAAAAAGTTTTTGATAATGTATCGATGAATATAAGTCCAGATCAAAGAATCGGACTTGTTGGCAGAAATGGTTCTGGCAAATCAACATTGTTAAAAGCAATTCATGGAACACAACATTTAGATTCTGGAACTATTAATGTTACCGGTGGCATCAATGTTGTCTATATGCCGCAGGAAATGGTTCTGGCAAGCACAAAAACTATTTTGGAAGAAGCTCTGAGTTCGTATAAAGAAGTTGGACCATTGCGCGAAAAAGCACTTTTGCTAGAGCCACTCGTTGAAAACAAAGATCTTGCGGCAATCGAAGAATACGCACACGTTGTTGAACGCTTGTCAGAACTTAATGTTGAATACGCAATTGCAGAAACTAAAAAAATGCTTTTAGGTTTAGGATTTAAAAAAGAACAACTTGATCAACCTGTCAGCACGCTCAGTGTTGGTTGGCAAATGCGCGTTGTCCTTGCAAAATTATTATTACAAAAAGCTGATTTTTATCTTTTTGACGAACCTACGAACCATTTAGATATCGTTGCAAAAGATTGGTTTTTAGAATTTTTAGAAAACATGGATTGTGGCTTTATGATCGTGTGTCACGATAAATATTTCTTGGAAAGATTATGCACGGTGATTCTTGAACTCGATCGTGGCAAGGGAACTGTTTACCACGGCAACTATACAGAATACGAAGAAGAAAAAGAAGCACGATTGCACGCTGTACAACAAGCTTACGCATTACAACAAAAAGATCTTGAACAAAAAAAACAGACCATTGCGCGATTCAAAGCTACTGCAAGTAAAGCAAAAATGGCTCAAAGTTTACAAAAAGCTTTAGATAAAATTGAAATTATAGAAGTGCCAACGAGTGCACGAACTGTGCGATTTAACTTTCCTCCGACAGAGCGTCCTGGCCGCATCGTGCTTGAAGTCAAAGATTTATCATTCGCTTTTGAAAATAAAAAAATATTTGAACATGTTTCATTTCAGATTGAACGCGGAGAAAAAGTTGCATTAGTCGCTGCAAACGGTGTTGGTAAAACAACGTTATTTAACGTGCTTTGCAATAAATACAAACAGAACACGGGAACTATTGAGTTTGGATACAACGTTAAAAAATCTCTTTTTGAGCAAGACCAAAATCGTGTTCTTGATCCTAAAAAAACAGTTATCGAAGAAGTCTTTGCTCACGTTGCAAATAAAACCGAACAAGAAATTCGTTCATTTTTAGGTGCATTTTTATTTGGAAAAGAAGAAATAAAAAAGAAAACACAAGTGCTAAGTGGCGGTGAAAAAAATCGTCTGAGCATGGTTAAAGTCTTGTTGCAAGATGCTAATTTTTTGCTTCTTGACGAACCTACGAACCATTTGGATATTCAATCAAAAGAGACATTACTTCGCGCTTTACAACAATTTGATGGTACGCTTTTATTCGTTTCTCACGATCATGACTTTATCAATCATTTAGCAACACGTGTTATTGAACTCACACCTTCTGGCGTTCATAGCTACAGCGGTAATTACGATCTTTATTTAGAGCAAAAAGAAGTTGCTGAAAATATTCGCTCCAAAAATAATCCATCTTTAAACCAAGCTCAAGAAACATCATTTGAATCATCTGCAAGTGATAAAAAAGATGGAAAAGCAGCGCACCTTGCAAAAAAAGAACAGCAACGTTTGAGCAGTAAGATTGAACGACTTGAAAAAACAATTAATGAATTAAATGCTTCGTTCGCTGATATTGAATACGGAACTCCCGAATTTGATGAAGTTATCGAATCAATTAATCAAGCAAAACAAGATCTTGCAAAAGCACAATCTGAATGGGAAGCACTTTCTACAACTAACAACCTTTAATTTAAAAATATTAATAATTTTTAAAAATAATACTTCATCTTCGAAATCGTCTTCCTGAGGCGCGATCCAAGCGCCGTAAGGATCCAGGATTATTAAGCTATCAGGATTATTAAGCTATAATTAGGGAAGCATAGCGACGGCTGATAGATGATCCTTGCGTCACTTCGTTCCTGAGGATGACGAGAGTTATGGCGTATTTTTAAAGACGATATTTTTTTAAGCTGAAGGTTTCTTGCTATATTGCACTTTTTGTGAATAAAAAAATAGATCTTCTGTATAATACTTCAAGTAAAACCTGGATCCTCACGGCGCTTAGATCGCGCCTCAGGAAGACGATCTCGAAAATGAAGTATTATTGTAAACTGAAAATTTTAGGTTCTAAATCTTAAGACAAATCTTCAACAATTATATTTGCACGACAAAATGGACAAGTTGGACTTTTTAACAACATCCATGGCAATAAACAAAATCTATGAAATTCGTGATTGCAAGGAGTTGCAACGGCAGATTGAAATGTATAATTCGAAAAACAAATAGTACAAAATTGCTTTTCATCATCTACTGTTTCTTGTCTCTCTTCAAAATTTTTTAATGCTTCCAATGCTTTATACACACTAAATAAGTGCATAATTGATGTTTTTTGAAACAATCTTTTTCGCATCTGTTTTTGTAATGCTTCGTCTTCAACATATGCTGCAATAAAATCAAGTTTTTCCATAAAAGGTATTTTATAGACATCGCATGATGAAAAAATAAGATTAAATATATCAAGATCTTGATGTTTTAATAATGCTATAAAAAAGTTTACCTGTTGTTCAGATTTTTTTAAAAATGGTATCTCACATTCTTTTGCAACACTCAAAGCTTTTGGGCCACTAGAAGCTGCTTTTATCCAAATATTCGGATTTTTTTTTGCATGAGGAGCCAACACCAAAGCTTTTTTCATTTTTCCATTTTGAATAGCTGCCTCAAATTTTTTTTGGAGAAATTTCTTTTTTGCCTCCTCACCTTTAACAATAACTTGCGGTCTGTCATCATAACCTTCATCATAAGCTAGAGCTTGATCCGCTGATTGCAGACTACAAAAACTGCACAACAATACAATAAAAAAAACAGCTTGCTTCATCAATACCTTTCGTAATTAAATTTATTACAAAAGCATAAAGCTTTTAAATGAAAAAAAATAATAAAATTTCAAAAAATACAGCATAACGCCTTGAGCTTAGAAAATATCGAATTTAAAAATATATCACAACTCTCGTCATCCTTGCGTCACTTCGTTCCTGAGGATGACGAGAGTTCGAAAATTTTTTTAAAATTATTAACTTTTTTATTTTTAAATTGAAAGTTTTATATCTATTTTTTTTTCTGGCCTTGGAGTCCCTGGATCATCCGCAGAAGCTGCTCGTTTTCTGGCTTCTCTTGCAGCTGCAACTAAAGCCAGATCTATTTTTTCTTCATCTTTAATAGTTTGAAGTCTTTTTAAAACGACAACAGCTGATTTTTGATGATGTTCATCGCTACGATTTTTCGTAAAAGCAAGTATTTCATCGGTAATATCAGCTTTTGTAAAAATACCTTCCTTAAATCCAAAATTGAGCATCTTAATGTTGCCCGTCTTGATTACGATTTCTAAATCTTGTTGTCGAATTTTAGCATTTTCAGATGGCTTTGCTCCGCACATTGTAAGCATTTCTAAAATACTTATTTTAGTTTTTAGCCCAGGAGTATAACATGATTCATCGACAGGTTTATTATCAAAAAAATGATCTGGAAATCCTGCTTTACAATAAACTTCAAATAATTTTTCCAACATGTATGAACCACGAAATCTTTGACTTGCAGCAAAATACCAAACAGGCAAACCATCTTCATTTACTGCATGAACATTCGCTCCCGCTGCAAGAGCTGCATCAAATTGTGCACGATTACGAAACTTACAGCTTGCAAAAAGCCCTTCTGTTGCTTCTTCTGGAGTTTTATACACATAAAGATCTTGCAAGCGTTTATGTTGTGCGACATGATCTGCTACAAAGAAACCTGCTTCTTCTCTTATTTTTAAAGCCTCAAGCTCCTCTAAAAATAAAGTTGCCGAAGAACGAGGACATTTATTTTTACGCTTTTGAGTAAACGCAATTATTCTATCGGTAATATCAAATTCTGTAAAAATACCATGCTGAAATCCAAAATGTAATACTTCAATATCTCCTGATTCAATGGTGATTATTAAATCTTTTCGTCTAATTTTAGCAATTTCAGATGGCTTTGCACCAAACATCGCAAGCTTTTTTAAAATATTTATATTATTGGCTTTAAGAGCAACAGTATAACATGATTCATGCGCAGGTTTATTATCAAAAAAATGATTTTGCTGTCCTCTTTCACGATAAACTTCGAATAATTGTTCTAACACATATTCTACTCTCCATCCTTGGCTTACAGCAACATGCCAAACAGGCAAACCGTCTGCGTTTACTGCATGAACATTCGCTCCCGCTGCAAGAGCTTCATCAAATTGTGCACGATTGTGAAACTTACAACCTGCAAAAAGTGCTTCTGTTGCTTCTTTTGGAGTTTCATACACATAAAAATCTTGTAAACGTTTATGTTGTGCGGCATGGTCCGCTGATTGCAAACTACAAAAATAAAAGACTAAAACAAAAAAAATATAATTCATCGATACCTTTCACAAGTAAATTTTAAGCTGAAAGTTTTGTATCCATTTTTTTACCTGGTCTTGGAGTCCCTGGATCATCCACAGAAGCTTCTCGCTTTCTTGATCTTTGCACAACAGGACACATCGCAGATTTTCTTGCTGATCTCGAAACTCTTGGCACGACTTGATACGTACCTTCTTTCATTTTTTTAAAAGCTTCTAAAAATTTTACGACTGAACTATTTTCGCGCGTTCTGCTAAGTAATTCTGCATATCCTATCACTCCAGCAATATCATCTTTTATAAAAATACCCCGCTCAAAAGCAAATGTTAATGATTGAAAACTGCCTGATTTAATAATAGCTTTTAAATCTTTTTGTCTAATTTTAGGATCTTTAGAAGGCTGCGCTCCGCACTCTTCTAGCAATTGCAAAAGACCTAATCCTTGCGTCTTTAATCCACGCGTATAACCAGATTCTTCTGCAGGAATATTTTTAAGATGTGCTCCAAAAGTAAATAATTTTTTCAACATGCGCATTCTTCCTTTATGCGTTGCCGCAACATGCCAAACAGGCTTACCCTTTTTATTAACTGCATTTACATCTGCTCCTGCTACAAGAGATGCCACAAACTCTTCATAATTTCCTGACTTACAACTTCTAAAAAGAGCTTTTGTTGCTTCTGATAGTTCTTCGTGCGCATCGCCTGCTGCAATACCACCAACTTCTAACATTGCTGGATGTGTATTTGTAAAAAAAAGATTAAGACAAAACAATAAAAAACATGCATTCACAGAATCTCCTTTTATAATAGAGATAAAAAAATCTGATGCATGATAAAAAATTAAAATATATTTTGCAAGTTTTTTATAAACAGAGCTTTATTTTTTACTCTTCTTCAGACAACGTAAAGGTGATTTTTTTATAAAGCATCAGAATTCCCCATAAATTTATGAGTAACAAAAGCACGCCTGCCATCGACATAATAGTCAATAGTTGTCGCTCGCTACCAACAAAAGAAAAGAGTAAAAAAATAATAATGCCGTAACATGCATACAAAGATTTTCCGTAACGCGGCGATAAAAACGCTGCAGCTTTTTCACCGACAGAAAAAATAGCAATCATATTTGAATAGCCAAGCAAGAAAATAAATGCAGGCCACAAAATATACGTAAATGAAATATACTCTTCGATTGCAAGCGCGATAACATGACCTTCGTGAATTCCTTGATTCCAAAGTCCTGTTACTAAAATCAAAAGCACACTCATCGTACAAATAACAAACGTGTCTAAAAATATGCCAAAAATACTGAGTGATGCTTGTTTTGCAGGATTTGCTTCTTCAGTTTCGCTATTAATAACTGCTGCATAACCAATACCAATATCACTTGCATAACAAGCCCGCTTGAATCCATGCGACATCGTCATCAAAACACTCGATCCTGCAAATCCACCGACTGCTGCGTGACCGGTAAATGCAGATTTAAAGATCAATGCAAACATCTCAGGTAACAATCTAATATTGCTGATTAAAATAAAAAGACTCACGCACGTAAAAATAAGAAAAAAAACAGGAATCGTTATGCTTGCAATCATACCAACGCCACCAATTCCCTGACGAGTTGTATAAAAAATCATAAAGAGCAGACTTGCAATAACAAGATAATGATTAAGACCCCACATCGAAACTAACGTATGAGTCACAATTCTGAACATATACATATCCGTTCCATAGATGCATAACAACACACAAACAATGCGCGGAATCCACATATTGGAAGTTATTTTTTGCAGATAATACATAGGTCCGCCATCATAGCTCGCATCATGATTTTTAATACGATATTTAATCCCTAAATAAATTTCTGCATACTTTACAATCATGCCAATAAAGGCTGCTATCCACATCCAAAATATCGTACCAGGCCCTCCAGCTTGCACCGCTGTACAGACAACTACAATATTGCCGATGCCCATACATCCGCCAAGTGAGGCAAAAAATGCTTTGAGCGGGTGAATGCCTCTCTTATGATCATCATGTTTAGAAAAAATTAATGAGAAAAAAAGTTTCGTTATTTTTTTAAAATTAACAATTTGAAACCATCGCGCTTTTACAGAAAGAAAAATTCCCAGCAAAAGAATTGCCGGGATTGCAACATAGTCCCATACATATCCATCAAATGCAGATATATAACGAAAGAACGATTCAATCACGTTCTTAACTCCCCTAGGTAATATAAAAAGTATTACTCTTGATCTTCATCATCAAGACCTTCTATCAGATCTTGCATGTCAAAATTAGTTAACATTTCTTCTTTTTTTTCTTGATACGCTATGCGCTCTTTATTTTCTAGCGGAACATCGATGTAGTCAATAAAAAGACGTTTTGAAAAACCTCCTTTTTCTGTATGCTTTTTCTTTTGTGCAGCTTCGATATCTTTTTGATCGATTTTTACAAAAGCTTTAAATTCACGCAACACTTCTTCAAAATCTGCAAGCTCAGAAACCAACTCTTCTTGCGTTTCTGAGGAAAACATTTCCTGCATTTCTTCGATTAATTTTTGCGTTAATGCTTCTAAATATTCTTCATCATCTTCAAGAACATATGATTTACAAGTAACCCCTTCTTTTTCATACATATCGACTATCTTGTCGCGAACAAGTTTATTTAATTCAAAGCGCTTTTTTTTCATCGTGGTCCTTTTCATTACTATTTTCTACAAGAATCTGTGTTGCTTTATCAAGAAAGGTATCATTAAACCCTTCTCTTTTCAAAATTTCAAACGCTATATTTTGATGCGAAATACCTTGCTCTATTTTATAAGGATACGTAATTTCACCATTACTATTAAATGAAGCCGTTACTTTATAATTCAAAAATCTATCTGGATAGTCTTTCTGAAGCAAAGGAACTTTCGGAAAGTGCGTAATCGTGACACACATATTGTGAGAAAAATTACTTAATTGCTCAATCAAAGCATAGGCAGCTGCTTGGCCTTCGTAAAACGTTGTGCCATTAAAAACTTCATCAACTGCTGTAAGCGTAAACTGTGGATAAGATACAGACTCTACTGTTTTAATAAGTTCTCGAGCACGACTTGCGCCAGCTTTAAAATGAGACTTTCCTGCAGCGATATCATCGGTAATATTTAAATAAGTAATAATTTTTGAAAATGGCGTCAGAACAAACGATGAAGCTGTCGCAATGCCAAATGTCTGCGCCAAAATAACATTTAACAATAAGCCTTTCATCGTTGTTGATTTGCCACCAGCATTTGGACCTGTCACGATAATGTTGCCTGGATTATTATGACCAATCGTCAACGAATTTGTAATCGCTTTGTTGCCCGTCAAGCTCGGATTCCAAAAATTTTCTATAATAATTTCTGGTTTTTCAGAAACAATATAATGAGGAAAACACATCGGAATATTTTTCTGTTGCATTTCTTTCATAAATCTTACGCACGAAAGATACGCGTCAAGCTCTGCAACATGCATCATCGGACCGACTAAATGATCTTTAATTTTATGCAAAAGTTGATACGCAACATTCACTCTTCCATACCATGAAAAGAAAGAAGCCTTGCCTTTAAAAGTCTTTGTTTTTAAAAGAGTAAAAAATTGTTTTGCATCATCTGAACTCGTGCGCAATAAAGTCATCTGCTCTTTAAGATCACCTAACACAAAACCATAATCTTTTAATTCTGAAGACCGCTGCACAAGATCGGCAATCGCATCTAACGCATTAATATATTGCGCAACGTACATAAGTTTTGTCTGCAAACTTGTTCTAAAAGTCACGATGTAGCGCATATAATCAGGAAAAAAAAGTGCTGGAAACGCCGTTGTAGGCCCTACTATAATTCCTTCTGCTCCTTTAATATTTTTGCTTTCTGGATAGAGCATCGTAAGGCCTTTAAAAGTCAATCCAAAAAGACTCAAAAGCCCGCCTATTTGCAAACCTTGCTCTTTAACATGATAACGAATACTTTCGATAACGGGAGACTTTGACTCAACAATTGTTCCAATACCAACAACAGGAAGCGCTATCGCAGCCGCAAGCATCGTAATATTTGCTCCTACTGTGCTTACCAGTTTTGTATATGCCGCCATTTCAACCAATGCTGGAGTCTTATTAATAAAGTGTGATGCGCGTTTTGCATACGGAATATTTAAAGCGTCTTGTCGCAACGAATCATGAAAAACATCTTCGTGCCAAAATGACAAAATAGCGCTTTCTGTTTTTTGCAAAATAAGCATCTGCTTTTCAAGCGCTTCAAATAATTCATGATCAGTGGTTAAAGTTTTGATTACTTTTTGATGCGCATACAAAACATTTTTATCATCAGTTGGCGTAATTAATTTTTTAAAAAACGCAGCCTTTCCAGCTTCAGTTCTTGTTCTGTCAAGCTTTAATCCAACATAATACGTTACATCAGATTTTGGGCCACACAACAATTCAAGATCTTTCCACGACGTTACATCAAGAACAGATGGATAGGCATACGGATTTTCGCGTTCATACTGCGCAAAAAGCATATAAATAAGCCTGCACTTTTCTTGCGAAGATAAATGTAATTGTTCATGCAAAGCGGAAATAAGGGCTTCGTGCCATTTTTGATTTTTTGCTTCAGAACGAGAATTTAAATCTTTTAAAGATGTGTCAATTTGATTTAATGTTTTTAAATTTTCTTGCGCGATTGCATAATATATAAGCTCTGAGCAAGAATTTTTGCTCAAAATTAAACTTGCATCTTGAGCTTCAAAAAATAACTCTTGTACCATATCACTACTTTTTGTATCTCTTGCAAAATTTGATACAAAAAAAACAAAAATTGATACAAAAGTAAAAAAGCGAGATCTTAAAAACATACCTAAAAATATCCTCTAAAAATAATACTTTAAACCATTTCCATAACTTAAAATACCATTCTAATGGGTTTTTAGAATGCGTCAAAGTTCTTAAATCACGAACTAGATAAATCATTCCTGTTTTTTAAAAAATCACAAAATACCTGAAAATCCAAGCCTAAACGCTCAGCTATTTCTTGTTGCGAAAGTGCGGCATGAATTTTTACTTTTTTATGCCTCGAAAAAGCACCTGCTATAATTTCTAGATCACTTTGAGCCAAAGAAAGCTTTTCTGCAAGCAATTTTATAAACTCTTTGTTTGCTTTTCCATCTTCTGGAGGACTTTTTAAAAAACACTTCATTGTTCCATTTTTATCTTTAAAAAAACCTATCTTTTTAGAAGAAGGAACAACTTTAAAAGTAAGAACAAGAGCCATATTTTTTCTTTTTTTGAATATTTTTATCTATTAAAACTTGCATAAATAGCTGAATCTCGTATTCTTTATAACCTTACTTAAGAACGCAAAAATATACAACGTGTTAAGGAGAGATGGCTGAGTGGTCTAAAGCGCTTGCCTGCTAAGCAAGTTTCTGGCGGAAGCTGGATCACGGGTTCGAATCCCGTTCTCTCCACCAGCTTTCGTTCTAACGAACTTCAGCTGGCGAGCCAAGCTTGATAACGAAAGCTGTTCGCCGAAGTATAAAGTACGTAGGAGAACTGTAATTATAGTAATTACAAAAATCTTTCGTTCTAAAGAACATCAGCTGTCCGCCGAAGTGCACAGTGCGCAGGAGGACAAGCTTGATAACGAAAGTTGTTCGTAAGTCTAAAATTTTAGCTGACAAATGTGAGCAAATGTGTATCTTATGTAAAAAGTTCTATGAAATATATGCGTAATTATTACATATAATTAGTGCGCCCATAGCTCAATTGGATAGAGCATCAGACTACGGATCTGAAGGTTGTAGGTTCGACTCCTTCTGGGCGTGCCATATTTATGATAAAAAATATAATTGTGGAGAGGTGGTAGAGTGGTCGATTGCGGCGGTCTTGAAAACCGTTATCCCTAATAAGGATCGTGGGTTCGAATCCCACCCTCTCCTCCAGCTTTCGTTCTAACGAACTTCAGCTGGCGAGCCAAGCTTGATAACGAAAGCTGTTCGCCGAAGTACAAAGTACGTAGGAGAACTGTAATTATAGTAATTACAAAAATCTTTCGTTCTAACGAACTTCAGCTGTCCGCCGAAGTGCACAGTACGCAGGAGGGCAAGCTTAGATAACGAAAGCTGTTCGCCGAAGTACAAAGTACGTAGGAGAAAAAAGTTACTATGGATAAAATATTAAGTGCCGAAATGGCGAAATTGGTAGACGCACGGGACTCAAAATCCCGCGGTGGTGACACTGTGCCGGTTCGAGTCCGGCTTTCGGCACCATGTTACACAAAAAAGGGTATCTATGAATAAAAATTCTCGCATTATAACTCCTCCTGATGATCCAATCACACAAAAAGACAGGAATGCAATCGTACTTTCTGACTGTATTTTTTGCAAAATTATTGCAGGTCTTGCGCCAGCAACTTATATAAAAGAAACAAAGAATCTTATTGTTATTCAAGACCGATATCCTCAAGCGCCCGTTCATTTTTTAATTATTCCAAAAAAACATATTTCTGATATCAGCGCTTTTACGCAACAAGATAGTGTCATAGCTGGCGAACTACTTTTAATGGCACAAGAGCTTTCTGCAATGCGTCCAGACACAAAACAATTCAAGCTAGAAAGCAATAATGGCAGTCTTTGGGGTCAGACAGTTTTTCATACGCATATTCATTTTTTATCAGGTAAAATTAGTTAATTTTTTTAAAAATCTTGCACCTACGCCCATTCTTTAAGTAAAATAATAAAATATCTTAAGGGTTAGGGGAAAATGGGCTTTAGAAAAAGGTTTATCGACTACAAAGGTCTACATGATTTCCACGCTCGTTATTATTACTTTTTTTTCTTTATTTTCAACATCTGTCATGGCTTATATCGCTATGGCAACGCCTATTGGCCCTTGGATGGGACCGATTCTTGCTATCATAGCCCTATTAATAAAAAAATGTTTTTCAAGTTGTACGACCGAAAAAATGATTGTAGCGGTTTCTAGTGCTTCTTTAGGTGGCATTTTAGCCGTTGCTTTTGGATTTTCTTTTCCAACATTTTATTTTTTAGATAAAAACGCATTCATGAACTGGGCGGCCACTCCACATCTTTTTATTCCATTAGTTGCATTACTTGCATGCGCTGGAGGCGCTCTTGGATTATGGATTTCTTATAGCAGTTTTGACGATCTTGTAAAAAAACAAGAATTACCTTTTCCTGTCGGAACTTTAGTTTACAAAATCACCAATTCACTCGATGACAAAAATAAACTTTATCAACTGCTTTCTGGTTTTATAACAACACTTATCTATTGTCTGTCGCTCACGCTCAAATCTGTACAAAATATTATTCCTGCAACACTTTCTCTTACTAAAAAAATAACTCTTTTTAACGTCATTACCATTCCTCCTGTGCAATTTTTATTGGGCCAACTTCCTATGTTATGGTCTATAGGCTTTATCGCAGGCAGCATGATAACGATTCCTTTGCTCTTAGGGACTATCAGTAAAATTTTTATTGTTGATGTCATTAATTATTATTTTTTTCCAAATCTTGCATCATCTGATTTTGTATTTGCTTTTTGCAGCGGCATAGTCCTTGTAGGAGCAATTTCCACTCTTTTTACCATGCCGCAACAATTGTTTTTATTTTTAAAAACAATGATTCAAAATAAAAACAGAGAATCGAATCTCTTTAAAAACATATCGTATAGCTATGCTGTGCCATTATTTTTGATAACCGCTGCATTTTTTTATTGCTATAATTTTTCGTTACTTTCTGCATTCTATATTATTCTATTTTCTTGCATTTGCGCCTATCAAATTGCAGCAATAGCAGGCAAAATTGGCCTTGCACTTTTAGGTCGATTTGCAACCTTTGTCATGATTCCAGGCATGCTTCTTTTTGATCTTACTTTTCTACAAATCACTCTTCTTGCAACATTTGTAGAAATTTGCGGTGGCATCGCAACTGATTCATTATTTTCGCGCAAAGCAGCATTTCTTGCAGGCATTGATCAAAAAAAAATAACGCGCTATCAAATCTTTGGACTCATCGTCTGTTCTCTAACGGTCGCCGTGATCATCTGGCTTTTAGTAACACATTTTGAATTAGGATCAGCAGTATTATTTGCAGAACGTGCTCAGGCACGCGCGCTTTTAATTAATGCTGCGCATTTTAATCTCTACGCTGTATTATGCGGAGCTGCGTATGGATTTATTTTAAAACATAGCAAAGTCAATCCAATGCTCGTTATGGGCGGACTCTTGATGCCACTTTCGCTCACTTTAGGTCTTGTTCTTGGCGGCATTTCATCACTCTTAGTTAACAAAAAAATTGACCTTGAACCATTGTGTTCAGGAATATTTGCCGCAAATTCAATAGGTATGATCGTGCAAGCATTATGCAAATAAAAAACTATTAAGCTCAATAACAGCTTGGAATCGCTCTTGTCAAAAAAACAAAACTCCTTTATCATGATCTAGTAATGAAATACGTTATTTTTATAAAAAAGGATTGTATTTTTTTAAGGATACTTTGTCATGAATAAAAACTTTCTTTTTATAGCATTAACTATTGTTCAAGTAAGCTTTGCTGCAACAGCAGAAGACGCTGCTATAAACCCTGCTCCAGAACTTGCAACAGCTACGGTCAATCCAAATAGCCTTGACGCTTTAGCTACACTAAGAGATTCGAATGCTGTTAGAGAATGGCAAGAGCGTTTAGTAACAGGCACCATCGATCCCAATCAAAGCCGTTTAGCTAAAAGAATGAGTCAAATACCATTCATTGGTTTACCAATAGCTACAGGATTAAGAACAGCTTTACACGCACATAATGCTCTCAATACAACAAAAACTGTAATGATTAACTCAATGCCTTATTTAGTGCCCGCTGGAATATTATGGTGCGTATCTGCAGAACCAGCATATGTTACTAAAATTATGATCGCTTGGGCGATTGGCATGGGATATCAAGATTCTAGAAATAATGCTCCTCGTCGTCTTGCTGCCGTAGAACAATATCTTATGAGAGCTTCAACTGAAGCTGGCAGATTATTAGGTATAGAAAGAACTATGCAACAAGGCGCTGATCGACTTGTGGCTGCGCAAGATAGAACAACTGCAGCGCTAATACAAGGCGCTGCTCGCGTTAACGCAACATTAGAAGACCGGTTTGCTGCTCTTAATGCAAGACTGACTGCTATTACAGGCCAACCACAACAACCAGCTTTGGCTAGAGCAATTCATAGAGAACCCTTAGCGCTCGAAGCACCTGCACAACCATTTTTAGAGATTACAGCTGCACTTGACGATGCTTCAACACAAGCAACAAGAACACCATCTCGATCACGTCCTGCTGCAACAACTGATACAACAAGTTTTACTCCTGCAGCTGCTAGTCCTTCTTCAGCTGAAGCTTCAGAAACAGGACCTGTTCTTCTCTCTGTTACAAGCAGCAAAGTTACATTTGGACCTGCAAGGCCAATGCAAGAACAGCCAACACAACAAACTGATGTATAATACGTTTTAAAATAGAGGTATATCGTTATGTTTTTAAGAAAAACAATATTATTTACAACAATACTTTTCTCCACACAAACGCACGGAATGTTTTTTGTTGCAAGAACTATCGCATCAAAAGCTGTAACCAAAGTTGGCCAAACCATTGTTCAACGCGCTGTTCCTTGTGCGCAAAAAATGATTACAATCGCAGAACAGAATCCAAAACAAGCTCTCTATGTTTTAACAGGTGCCATTATCGGCGAACAAACTTCTGGAAAAGGATTGATTAATACCGCAACAGGAACCGTG
>JACCDG010017538.1_pt1 | contig 36014 bp, 27 predicted proteins | sample 7442471 | NCBI WGS metagenome assembly JACCDG01 (sample SAMN15323444, study PRJNA562643) | freshwater metagenome | isolation source: river surface water | place: USA:Blue River Watershed | collected 2017-08-17 | reverse complement strand
CTGCCCACGGTAAAGCCACCGCCGTGCAGGTACAGCACCACTGGCAGCGGCGCGTTGCTCTGCGGGGCGTACAGGCGGGCGGCGCAGCGGTGGCCGTCACGCACCGGCACCTCGATCGCCTCGACCCGATCCACCCGGGGCGGCGGCTGCAGGTCCAGGATCGGGCCGCCGATGTTGTAGAACTCGCGCGCCTGCTCGGGCGTCATCGCCTCCATGGGCGGGCGGCCGGCGCGGTGGATGCGCTCGATCAGCAGCCGGGCGGCGGGGGCCAGCTTAGCGTGGGGGTTGGTGTGGTGAGAGCTCATGCGTATCGCCAACGTGACCGGCGCGGCACTTGCAGCCGGTCCGCTTGGGTTCAAAATGAGCGCGCATCGTACAACGCACCGGCCCCCTGCCCTGTCACGGCCTGCCACCCCAGGAGTCCCCCATGTCTTTCATCAACTACATCACCCAGATCCAGATCGACTTTGGCGCGCTGCAACTGCTCAAAAGCGAATGCGAGCGCGTGGGCATTTCGCGCCCGCTGATCGTGACGGACGCCGGTGTGAAAACCGTGGGCATCCTGGACAAAGCGCTCGCTGCCCTGCCCGGCTTGCAGGTCAGCGTGTTTGACCAGACCCCGTCCAACCCCACCGAAGCCGCCGTACGCGCCGCCACCGCCATTTACAAGCAGAACGGCTGCGACGGCCTGATCGCCCTGGGCGGCGGCTCGTCGATCGACTGCGCCAAAGGTGTGGCGATTGCCGCCACCCACGAAGGCCCGCTCAAGACCTACGCCACCATCGAGGGCGGCTCGCCCAAAATCACCGACCGCGTCGCTCCGCTGATCGCCGTGCCGACCACCGCCGGCACCGGCTCCGAGGTGGCGCGCGGCGCGATCCTCATCGTCGACGACGGCCGCAAGCTGGGCTTTCACAGCTGGTTCATCGTGCCCAAGGCCGCCATCTGCGACCCCGAACTCACGCTGGGCCTGCCGCCGGTGCTGACAGCTGCCACCGGCATGGACGCCATCGCCCACTGCATGGAAACCTTCATGGCCGCCCCCTTCAACCCGCCGGCCGATGGCATCGCGCTCGACGGCCTGGCCCGTGGCTGGGCGCACATCGCACGCGCCACCCAAAACGGCCAGGACCGCGAAGCCCGCCTGAACATGATGAGCGCCAGCATGCAGGGCGCCATGGCCTTCCAGAAAGGCCTGGGCTGCGTGCACAGCTTGAGCCACAGCCTGGGCGGCGTGAACCCGCGCCTGCACCACGGCACCCTCAACGCCATGTTCCTGCCCGCGGTGGTGAATTTCAACGCAGCGGCCGAATCGGTGCAAAAAGAAAACCGTCTGAACCGCATGGCTCAGGCCATGGGCCTGCAAAGTGGCAGTGAGATTCCCGAGGCCATCAAAGACATGAATGCCCGCCTCGGCCTGCCCACCGGACTGGGAGCCATGGGCGTGACCGAGGGGCTGTTCGATCAGGTCATCACCGGCGCGCTGGCCGACCACTGCCACAAGACCAACCCGCGCATTGCGAGTGCGGAGGAATACCGGCAGATGCTGACCGCCAGTCTGTAAATCCCGCGGCCCTTGCTGACGGGCTCAGCTCACAAAGGCCGTATGCACGAGGTTTCTGCCCGCACAGCCCATTGCGCAAACTCGTCGGCCAATTGCTCAGCCGCGCTGGCGGCAGTGTTCCAGACTTTGACCCTGGCCTGCAGGTCCTGGCCGTAGGTCGCAAAGTCATTGCGGTCGGGCAGTTTGCCGTTGGGCAGGGTGTTGACCCATTCGGGGTTGGGCGCCAGAACCACCATGTTGTCGAGACAAGGCGTGGGACCGTGGCGCCACTTGAGCGCCTTGTCCAGCCAGCCGGGCACCACCTGGCGCTGAAAGTGCGGGTACAGCACGATGCGTCCCTCGGGCCGGTCCTGCGCTGTTTGCCATTCCAGGTGCAGGTGGTAGTCGGTGATGCCACCGTCCCAGTACGCGCCGGGCGGGGCACCCGAAATGTCGTGCACCGCCTGCAAGACGAAGGGAATGGAACAGCTGGCCTGCACCACCGGCATGAAGTTGGCCTCGGTCAAGGCGTGATGGCGCGTACGGAAATCCTGCGTGCCGAACGGCAGTTCGCCTTGGCTGGAAAACACCACCCGCTCCAGCCAGGCCCCCAGCGCCGGGCGAGCCAGCGCGTTACTCAGGTAGGCGCCTGCGTAGCCCAGCGGCGTCAGCAGCGGGTGCTCGCGGCCCAGCACATGGCGCCCGTGCGAGGTCACCACATGCAGCCGGTAACGCGGGTGATTCAGCACCTCGGCGACGCGTCCGCCATAGAAGGCTTGCAGGCTGCGTCCGAATTCACGGCTGACCTGCTCGGCCGTCACCCGCTTTTGTCCTGGCGGCAGCTCGTAATGCTGGTGGATGTAGTCGTGCTCCAGCCGCTCGAAAGCCGCCACGGGCTGGTTCAGGCAAGCCGTGGCCATGCGCCATGCGCCAATGGATGCGCCCACCAGATGCACCGGCTGACTCGATTGCGCAAGCCACTCACCGAAGATGAAGCGGTCCAGCGGCCCGAGGATCAGGCCCTTGGGGCCTCCGGCCGCGCCCGGAACGACGCCAATGTGTTCGGGCCGCAGTCCGTGGTCGCGGATGTGCGCCAGGGCCTTGGGACCGGCGTGGATGTGGAGCGCTTGCAGCATGTCCCCGATTGTGCGGCAAGGACCACCATTACCCCTGAGCTTGCCCTCTCCTCCGTTAGCCCTGCTGCCCCTCCCCCGTTCGCCCTGAGCCTGTCGAAGGGCATCCCGTGGAGGGTTTGGGCTTCGACAAGCTCAGCCCGAACGGTGCGTGCTCAGCGCTTGATGCCTTGGAATTTGGCAAAGGCCGACGCCATAGCCCCCTGGGGCACCGGATCGTGGTGGCGCTGGGGCATGCGATTGCCCCGCCCTGCCCCTTCAAACTTGTTGTCGCGCGGGCCGTCGCGCCGGGTGGGCGCAGCGTCCATCTTCATGGACAGGCTGATGCGTTTGCGCGCCACATCGACTTCGAGCACCTTGACCTTGACGATGTCACCGGTCTTGACCACTTCGCGAGCGTCATTCACGAACTTGTTGGCCAGCTGGCTCACATGCACCAGCCCGTCCTGGTGCACACCCAGGTCCACGAAGGCGCCGAACTGGGCAACGTTGGACACCGTGCCTTCGAGCACCATGCCTTCCTTGAGGTCGCTGATGTCTTCCACGCCTTCGTTGAAGCGGGCCACCTGGAAGTCCGGACGAGGGTCGCGGCCGGGTTTTTCGAGTTCGCCCAGGATGTCCTTGATGGTGATGGCGCCGAACTGGTCGTTGGCGAATTGCTCAGGCTTGAGGGCCTTGAGCACCTCGGCACGGCCCATCACTTCCTGGATCGGCTTGCCGGTCTTGACCAGGATCTGTTCGACCACGGGGTAGGTTTCGGGGTGTACGCCGGTCATGTCCAGCGGGTTGTCGCCGCCACGGATGCGCATGAAGCCCGCGCTTTGCTCGAAGGTCTTGGCGCCCAGGCCGGTGACCTTGAAGAGCTCCTGCCGGTTCCTGAAGGCACCGTTGGCCTCCCGCCAGCGCACCACGGCCTTGGCCACCGAGCCACTCAGGCCCGAGACGCGCGAGAGCAGCGGCACACTGGCGGTGTTCAGGTCCACGCCCACCGAGTTCACGCAGTCCTCGACCACGGCGTCGAGCTGGCGGGCCAGCTCGCTCTGGTTGACGTCGTGCTGGTACTGGCCCACACCGATGCTCTTGGGGTCGATCTTGACGAGTTCGGCCAGCGGGTCCTGCAGGCGGCGGGCAATCGAGGCCGCGCCGCGCAGGCTCACGTCCACGTCGGGCATTTCCTGAGACGCGAATTCGCTGGCGCTGTACACCGAAGCGCCCGCCTCGCTCACCACCACCTTGGTGAGGGTGTGCTCGGGGTGCAGCTTTGCCAGCTGCTTGATGAGTTCGCCGGCCAGTTTGTCGGTCTCGCGGCTGGCGGTGCCGTTGCCAATCGCAATCAAATCGACGCTGTGCTTTTCGCACAGCTTGGCCAGGGTGAAGAGCGCGCCGTCCCAGTCGCGGCGCGGCTCGTGAGGGAAAACGGTGGCGGTGTCGACCAGCTTGCCGGTCTTGTCCACCACCGCCACTTTCACGCCGGTGCGGATGCCGGGGTCCAGGCCCATCACGGCCTTGGGGCCGGCGGGCGCGGCCAGCAGCAGGTCACGCAGGTTGTCGCCGAAGACCTTGATCGCCACTTTTTCGGCCTCTTCGCGCAGGCGCGCGAACAGGTCGCGTTCGGTGGACAGGCTCAGTTTGACGCGCCATGTCCAGGCCACGCACTTGCGGATCAGGTCGTCGGCCGGGCGCGCGCTGTGGCTCCAGCCCAGGTGCAGGGCAATCTTGCCCTCGGCGATGCTGGGCTTGCCCGGCTCAGGTTCGACCGGCAAGACCAGCTTGGCGTCCAGAATCTCCAGCGCCCGGCCCCGGAACACGGCCAGCGCACGGTGGCTGGGCACACGGCCGATCGGCTCGTCGTAATCAAAGTAGTCGCGGAACTTGGCCACGTCGGGGTTGTTCTCGTCCTTGCCGTCGGCCAGTTTGGAGCGCAGCAGACCTTCGTTCCAGAGCCATTCGCGCAGGGCCTGCACCAGGCCCGCGTCTTCGGCCCAGCGCTCGGAGAGCAGGTCGCGCACGCCGTCGAGCACGGCAGGCACGGTTGAAAAGTCGGCACCTTCAATCTTGCCGGCCGGCACCAGAAAGGCTTCGGCCTCGGTGGCGGGGTTGAGCATCGGGTCGGCAAACAGCTTGTCGGCCAGCTGCTCCAGTCCGGCCTCGCGCGCGATCATGCCCTTGGTGCGGCGCTTGGGCTTGTAGGGCAAATACAGGTCTTCGAGTTCCTGCTTGGTCGGCGCGGCCTGCAGGGCGGCCAGCAGCTCGGGCGTGAGCTTGCCCTGCTCCTGAATGCTCTTGATCACGGCCTCGCGCCGGTCTTCGAGTTCGCGCAGGTAGCCCAGGCGGTATTCCAGTTCGCGCAGCTGGATGTCGTCGAGGCCGCCGGTGGCTTCCTTGCGGTAACGGGCAATGAAGGGGACGGTGGCGCCGCCGTCCAGCAGTTCGACAGCGGTTTTGACCTGATCGGGTCGGATCTGGATTTCAACGGCCAGCAGGGCCAGGATTTTTTGCATTTCGGTCGGGAAAAGGTACAGCAAGCGCGGGAGTTTGCCACACGGAAAATCCCTCAAAAACGTCAAGCCACCTCACAATTGACAATTAAACTGTCAAAACTTATAATTTCTTAAAAAAGAATAAGTCAATCAATAGAAATAAGATAAGGGAGGTGCCGCATGCACGCGGTAATCAAATCTCGACCTGTCATCCTGAAGTGCCTGCACGCCATTCTTTGTGCAACTCTGGCGTTTCTGACGGGCTGCCATTCCTTGCCACAAGACTTGTCTTCTCAGGAAATGAAGACTTTCAAGCCCCTGCCTCTCGAAAAGCGGGTGATGTCCGAGGTGAAGCTGCGATGGATTGTTCGCGATGACGTGGCCCAGTACTGCGCCCGAGCCATCAAAATGGGTCAGGAGCAGGCGTACATCACACCACCGCTGGCGTGCGCTGTGTGGGACAAGGCTGCACAGGAATGCACCATCGTGACCGGCTCGACCACCAGCCATCTTGCACTGGGACATGAGGTCCGGCACTGCTTCGAGGGCCACTTTCACCGCTGAAGCGCGGGACGTTCAAGCCTGACGAAGTGCAGCGCGCAATTGCTGACCGACATCGGGGCGGGCGGCAAAGGGATCAGGCGGGTTCTGGCCCGTGACGATGGCTTCCATGCGCTGCTGCACATTGCCCAGGGCCTGCGGGTGGCTGTAGATGTAGAACTGCCCTGCCCGCACCGCATCAAACACTTTTTGGGCCACATCGGCGGCCGTGACCTTGCCGCTGCTCACCGCTTTTTCGCTCATGGCCTGGCCGATCATCTGGCTTTGTGTAGGTTGCTCGGCTGGCATGTCGGCCGGTCGGTTGCGGTGACTCTGGCTGATGCCAGTGGGCACGAAATACGGGCACAGCACGCTGGCGCTGACCTGGTCGGTCACCAGCGAGAGGTCCTGGTAGAGCGTTTCGGTGAGGGACACCACAGCGTGCTTGCTGACGTTGTAGATGCCCATGTTGGGCGGCGTGAGCAGGCCGGCCATACTGGCGGTGTTGACAATGTGGCCCTGGTAGGCCGGGTCTTTTTTGGCGGCTTCGAGCATCATGGGCGTGAACAGGCGCACGCCGTGCACCACGCCCCAGAGGTTGACGCCCAGCACCCAGTTCCAGTCAGCCACGGTGTTTTCCCACAAGAGGCCACCGGCGGCCACGCCCGCGTTGTTGAAAACGAAATGCGGCGCGCCAAAGCGGGCCTGCACCTGGCTGGCCAGCACTTGCATGGCGGCGGCGCTGCCCACGTCCACCTTGTGCGCCATGACCTGCACGCCCTTGGCCCGCAGTTCGGCCGCGGCCTTGTCCAGGGCGTCCTGCTGCACATCGACCAGCACCAGGTTCATGCCGAGTTGGGCGCCAATGCGGGCGCATTCGAGGCCGAAGCCCGAGCCGGCGCCGGTGAGGACGGCGGTTTTGCCTTTGAAGTCTTGGATCATGCGGACACCTTTTTCAGTGTGAAGCCGACGCGTGGAAAGTGGACATGCACCGTGCCGGCACGCGCATCGGTGCGGCGCAGGGTGTAGCGGGTACGGGTGGCGGCCACCAGTTCGCCTTCGGTGGGTTCCTGCCCGAAGTTGTCGGCGGAAACGACCACGCTGCTGCCCAGGGCGATGCCGTGTTCGTCCTGAAAGACCTCGCCGTCCAGCGGACGCGGGGTGGCGCTGGCAGCGGCCTGCAGGGCCTCGTCGGCGCTGGATTTGCCGGGGGTGCCGTGGCCGATCGCTTTCATTCGGGCCATCCAGTCTTTCACCTCGGGGGTGGCGTCCAGAATGCCGGCCAGCGCCGGCGTGCGCTCCTGGGTGAACCACAGCGGGTGGTAGGCCGCAAAGTCGGCCAGGCAGGGCTGCGCGCCGAACAGGAAGTCCTGCCCGTGCAGCATGCTGGCCAGGCGGCGCAGGTAGCTTTTGTAGGTGGCCCCGGCGTCGCTGGCGGCCATGCGGGGCGCCCCCCCGCGCATGGCGGCACGGTCGGCCACAAAGGCCTTGATCGCCTCTTCGCTGGCGCCGGCAAACACCTGCGCCACCCCGGCCGGCTGGAAGTTCCAGGCCATGGCGGTGGTGAACAAGGGTCCATCGGCCCATTGCGCGACGATGCGGGCCGCGCCCTTGACGGCTTCGGGGTAGAGCGTTGGCGTGGGCGCGAGCTGCTCCAGCACATCGGCGATCAGCGCGGTATCGCAGTAAATGTCGGCACCGATCTGCAGCACCGGGGTCTTGCGGTACCCGCCCGTCAGCGCCGTCAGGTCGGGCTTGGGCATGATCATCGGGATGAACACGCTCTTCCAGGCCAGGCGCTTGTGGCCCAGCATGAGCCGGACCTTTTCGGCAAACGGCGAGTTGGGGTAGTGGTGCAGGATCAGCTCGGACATGGCGGGCGCCTCAGATCAGCTTGACCAGCTGCTTGCCGAAGTTCTTGCCCTTGAGCAGGCCCAGAAAGGCTTCGGGCGCGGCGGCCAGGCCTTGCGCCACCGTCTCGCGCGGGCGCAGCTTGCCGTTGCCGACCAGCGTGCCCAGCTCCTGCAGGGCCTCGGGCCAGACTTCCATGTGCTCGCTGACGATGAAGCCTTCGACCTTCATGCGGTTGACCAGGATCAGCGCAGGGTTGCTCATGGGCAGCGGCGCGCCATCGTAGCCGGCGATCATGCCGCACACGGCAATGCGGGCAAAGGCGTTGGTGCGCAGCATGACGGCGTCGAGGACCATGCCGCCCACGTTTTCAAAATGGCCGTCGATGCCGTTGGGGCAGGCTTCGCGCAGGGCCTTGGAAAGGGAGAGGTAATCCTTGTGCTGCTTGTAGTCGATGCAGGCGTCAAAGCCGAGTTCCTTGACCACGTAATCGCACTTGTCCTGGCCACCGGCAATGCCCACCACGCGGCAACCGCGGGCCTTGGCAAGGGCGCCGTAGGCACTGCCCACAGCACCACTGGCGGCGCTCACGGTGACCGTTTCACCCGCTTTGGGGGCGATGATCTTGACCAGACCGTACCAGGCGGTGACGCCGGGCATGCCCACGGCGCCCAGGTAGTGGGAGAGCGGCACATGGGTGGTGTCAACCCGGCGCAAGGCCCCCACGGCATTGCCGTCGACCACACTGTATTCCTGCCAGCCGCCCATGCCGACCACCTTGTCGCCGACCTTGAACTTGGGGTGGCGAGATTCGACCACCTCGCCCACGGTGCCGCCGATCATCACCTCACCCAATGGCTGGGGCTGTGCGTAGCTTTTGCTCTCGTTCATGCGGCCACGCATATAGGGGTCCAGGCTCAGGTAGTGGTGGCGCACCAGCACATGGCCGTCCTGCAGTGCAGGGGTTGGGGTTTCGACGAGCTTGAAATTGCCAACTGTGGCCTCGCCTTGCGGACGGTTGTCGAGCAGGATTTGGTGGTTGATGGGCATGGAAGTCTCCTGAAAAGTTGAAATCAATCGGTCGAAGGGCCAGCCGCTTCTCGGCGGGCCACGTACTTGAAGGTGCCGGTGGACACGGCGCAGAGTTGCCCGGCGGCATCGTATACACGGCCTTCTGTGAAGGCCATGCTGCGGGTGCGGTGCTGCAGCTCGCCGCGCGCCACCAGGGTGTCGCCCGGCGCGACCTTGGCCGGACGCATGAAGCTGGTCTTCATCTCGATGGTGACCACGCCCATGGCGGGCTCGATACTGCGTGCCGCTGTGGCCATGACCACATCGAGCAAGGTCATGACGGCGCCGCCGTGGGTCACCTCAAAGGAGTTGAGGTGTTCGGCTTTGGGGGCATAGTGCAGCTCTGAATGGCCGCCCTCGAACTTTTCGAGGGTGAAGCCCAGGTGGTGGACAAAGGGGATATTGGCGCCAAAAGGAATGCTCATCTCCAGACCCACGCTCAGCCGCCGATGATGGCGCTCACGCCGCCATCCACGGCCATCCACTGCCCGGTGATGTGCTTGCCGGCGTCGGACGCATACAGCAACGTCAGGCCCTTGAGGTCTTCGTCGTCGCCCAGGCGGCGCAACGGTGCCTTTGCGGCCATGTTGTCGGCCCCCAGCTGTGCCAGCAGGCCATGCGTCATCTTGCTCGGGAAAAAGCCCGGACAGATCGCGTTGACGGTGATGCCGTGCTCGCCCCACTCCCCGGCCAGCGCGCGGGTGAAATTGACCACCGCGCCCTTGGACGTGTTGTAGGCGATCGTGCGCATCTCGGACGGGTTGCCCGCCAGGCCGGCAATCGAGGCGATGTTGATGATGCGGCCGCGACCGCGCGGGATCATGCTGCTCTTGGCCACCGCCTGCGACAGCAGAAAGTAGCCGCGCACATTGAGGTTCATCACCTTGTCCCAGGCGTCCAGCGGGTGGTCTTCGGCAGGGGCGCCCCAGGTGGCACCGGCGTTGTTGACCAGGATGTCGATCGGCCCCATGCGCTCGACCGTCTCGGCGGCCAGGCGCTGGATGTCTTGGGGGTTGCCGCAGTCGGCGGCGATCCAGCGCGCGTCGATGCCGGCGTCCTGCAGTTCGGCCGCAGCCTGCTCCAGGTCAGCCGCCTTGCGCGAGCTGAGCATGATCTTGGCGCCGGCTTCGCCCAGGGCGTGGGCCATCTGCAGGCCCAGACCGCGTGAGCCGCCGGTCACCAGGGCCACCTGGCCGGTCAGGTCAAAGAGTTGCTGAACAGTGCGTGCCATATGAAATCCTTGAAAAATCAGAAAGCGTCTTCGGGAACGTCGGCGCAGGTGCTGTCGCGGCTGGAGACCACCTGCAGCCAGGCGCCGATCTTGGGCAGTTCGTAGCGGAAAAAGTACCGTGCGGCGGCGCGGCGCCCCACGTTGGCCGGTGCATCGCTTGCAGCGCTTTGCGCCACATCCAGCCAGATCCAGGCGATCACCGTGTGGCCGAAGGCCTGCAGGTAAGGCACCGCATTGGCCAGCGCCTGGGCCGGCTCAGCGCCCTGCCAGGCGGCTTGCGTGGCAGCGCCGACCTGCTGCAAGGCATCAGCCAGCTGGCGGGCCTCGGCTTGCCATTCAGGCGAGACCTTGGCGATGGTGGCCTGCATGCGCGCGGCCAGCAGCTTGAGGCCCTGGCCGTTTTCCATCAGCACCTTGCGGCCCAGCAGGTCCATGGCCTGAATGCCGTGGGTGCCTTCGTGGATCATGTTCAGGCGGTTGTCGCGCCAGTACTGCTCCACCGGGAAGTCGCGTGTGTAGCCATAGCCGCCGTGGATCTGAATGGCCAGGCTGTTGGCCTCCAGACACCATTCGCTCGGAAAGCTCTTGACGATGGGGGTGAGTACTTCCAGGAGCAGACGGGCTTCGTCGGCCGCATCGGGTGTGCCGGTGTGTTGCTCGTCCACCAGACGCGCACAGTACAAGGCCAGGGCCAGTGCACCTTCGCTGTAGCTCTTTTGCGCCAGCAGCATGCGCTTGATGTCGGCGTGTTCAATGATGCGCACCTGTGAAGACGCGGGGTTTTTGCCCGCCGCCGTCATCGGCCGGCCTTGCGGGCGGTTTTTGGCGTAGTCCAGGCTGGCGTAGTAGCCGGCCATGCCCAGCATGGTGGCGGCCATGCCCACGCCAATGCGGGCCTCGTTCATCATGTGGAACATGCACTTGAGGCCTTCGCCGGGCTGGCCGACCAGGTAGCCAATCGCCCCTGAAACCGCTCGTCCTGAGCCTGTCGAAGAGACCGGGTACTTGCCCTCGCCAAAATTGAGCAGCGTGTTGGTGGTGCCGCGCCAGCCGCACTTGTGGTTGAGGCCGGCCAGTGCCACGTCGTTGCGCTCGCCGGTCAGTTGGCCCTTCATGTCCACCAGCTTCTTGGGCACGATGAAGAGCGATATGCCCTTGACGCCGGGCACCAGTTGCCCGTTGGCATCGGGAATCTTGGCCAGCACCAGGTGGATGATGTTTTCGGTCAGCTCGTGTTCACCGGCCGAAATCCACATCTTGTTGCCCCGCAGCCGGTAGCGTGGGCCCAACGGGTCGTTCTGGAAATCGGCCCCGTCGGGGACGGCGCGGGTCGCCACATCGCTGAGGCTGGAGCCCGCCTGCGGCTCAGACAGGCACATGGTGCCCGAGAAGCGGCCATTGAATTCGTTGAGGGCAAAGACCTTTTTTTGCAGATCGCTGCCATGCGCCATGAGCAGGTTGGCGTTGCCGGTGGTGAGCATGCCTGAGCCGATGCTGACCGAGGCCATGGCAAAGAACGCATTGGCGGCGGCTTCGACCGTGTAGGGCAGCTGCATGCCGCCAATGTCGTAGTCCTGTGCGGCGCTCAGCATGCCCGACTCGGCATAGGCCTTGCAGGCGTCGTGGGTGGCTTGCGGCAGGATGACTTTTTCACCATCGAACTTCGGCTCATCGGTGTCGACCAGCCTGTTGAACGGCGCGTACTTTTCGCGGGCGATGCGCTCGCAGGTGTCGAGCACCGCATCAAATGTTTCGCGGCTGTGGTCGGCAAAGCGCTCGCGTTGCTGAAGCGAGGCAACATTCAGCCAGTCATGCAGCAGGAAATCAACGGTCGGACGCAGAGACATCGCGCGCCTTTCTGAAACAGCAAAAACAAAGGGCAGGAAGCATCATGCCCCCTGCCCTCTTGTGGATCAGCCATCCACGTGACAGCGCATCACAGCACTTCGAAGATGCCGCAGGCGCCCATGCCGCCGCCGATGCACATGGTCACCGCCACACGCTTGGCGCCGCGGCGCTTGCCTTCGATCAGGGCGTGGCCTGTCAGGCGCTGGCCCGATACGCCGTAGGGATGGCCCACCGCGATCGCACCACCGTTGACGTTGAGACGATCGGCCGGGATGCCCAGCTTGTCGCGGCAGTAAAGCACCTGCACAGCAAAGGCTTCGTTGAGTTCCCACAGGTCGATGTCATTGACCGTCAGGCCGAGGCGAGCCAGGGCCTTGGGCACGGCATACACAGGGCCAATGCCCATCTCGTCGGGCTCGCAGCCAGCCACAGCAAAGCCCAGGAAACGGCCCAGCGGCTTCAGACCGCGCTTTTCGGCCAGGGTTTCGTCCATGATCACGCAGGCACCGGCGCCGTCCGAGAACTGGCTGGCGTTGCCTGCAGAAATGACGCCACCGGGAATGGCTGGCTTGATGCCGCTGATGCCCTCCACCGTGGTGCCCTCGCGCAGGCCTTCGTCGCGGCTCACGGTCACCTGCTTGGAAATCAGGCCCATCGTCTTGTCATACACACCGGCGGTGACGGTGATCGGCGCAATCTCGTCGTCAAACTTGCCAGCTGCGGCAGCCGCGCAGGCCTTTTGCTGGCTGGCCGCGCCGTACTCGTCCATGCGGTCACGACCGATCTTGTAGCGCTTGGCCACCTGCTCGGCAGTCTGCAGCATGTTCCAGTAGATCTCGGGCTTTTGCTTGGCCAGTGCCAGGTCCTGCAGCATGTGGGTGTTCATCTCTTGCTGCACACAGGAAATGCTCTCAACGCCACCGGCCACATACACCTGGCCTTCGCCCGCGATGATGCGCTGGGCGGCCAGAGCAATGGTCTGCAGGCCAGACGAGCAAAAGCGGTTGACCGTGAGTCCCGAGACGGAAATCGGCAGACCGGCCTTGAGCGCGATCTGGCGGGCAATGTTGGCGCCGGTAGCCCCTTCGGGCGTGGCGCAACCCATGATCACATCTTCGACTTCGGCGGCGTCGATGCCGGCGCGCGCCACGGCGTGCTGCACCGCGTGGCCGCCAAGCGTGGCGCCATGGGTCATGTTGAAAGCGCCCTTCCAGCTCTTGGCCAGAGGGGTGCGGGCGGTGGAAACGATGACTGCGTTCGTCATGATGTAAACCCTTTCATGTTGGGGACAGAGCTGAAGATCTGTCCTCAATTAATTAATTGAACGTCTTGCCTTCGGCTACCAGGCGCTGCAGCAGCGGCGCAGGTTGCCAGAACGCGGCATCGTCGTGAGGGTTGCGGGCAAAGCGCTTCATGGCTTCGGCCACATTGAACAGGCCTACCGTGTCGGCGTAGAGCATCGGGCCGCCACGCCAGAACGGGAAGCCGTAGCCGGTGATGTAGACCATGTCGATGTCGCTGGCCTTGCTGGCGATGCCCTCTTCGAGAATATGGCAAGCCTCGTTGACCAGACTGAAGACCAGGCGCTGCACGATTTCTTCATCGGAAATCTTGCGCGCCGTGATGCCCAGGTCTGCGCGGTGCTTGGCGATCATGTCTTCCACCACCTTGCTGGGGATGGCGTCGCGCTTGCCTTCCTGGTAGTCGTACCAGCCAGCACCGGTTTTCTGGCCGAAGCGGCCCATCTCGCACAGCAGGTCAGCGGTTTTGCTGTACTTGAGGTTCGGCTTTTCAACATACCGGCGCTTGCGGATCGCCCAGCCGATGTCGTTGCCTGCCAGATCGCCCATGCGGAACGGCCCCATGGCAAAGCCGAATTTCTCGACCGCCTTGTCAACCTGTGCGGGTGTGCAGCCCTCTTCAATCAGGAAACCCGCCTGGCGGCTGTACTGCTCGATCATGCGGTTGCCGATGAAGCCATCGCAAACGCCAGAGACCACCGCGGTCTTCTTGATCTTCTTGCCAATCGCCATGACGGTGGCCATCACGTCCTTGCCGGTCTTGGCACCGCGCACCACTTCGAGCAGCTTCATCACGTTGGCTGGGCTGAAGAAGTGCATGCCGACCACGTCCTGCGGGCGGGCGGTGAAACTGGCGATCTTGTTCACGTCCAGCGTGGAGGTGTTGGACGCCAGGATGGCGCCGGGTTTCATGACCTTATCGAGCTGCTTGAACACGGTTTCCTTGACGCCCATGTCCTCGAACACCGCCTCGATCACCAGGTCGGCCTGTGCGATGTCGTCATAGGACAGCGTGGTGCTCAGCAAGGCCATGCGCTGCTCGTACTTGTCCTGTTTGAGCTTGCCCTTCTTGACCTGGGCTTCGTAGTTCTTGCGTATGGTGGCCACACCACGGTCCAGCGCATCCTGCTTCATCTCCAGGATCTTGACCGGGATGCCCGCGTTCAGGAAGTTCATCGAGATGCCGCCGCCCATGGTGCCGGCGCCGATCACGGCCACGCTCTTGATCTCGCGCTTCGGCGTGTCTTCAGGCACGTCGGGGATCTTGGAGGCCGCACGGTCGGCCATGAAGATGTGACGCAGCGCACGAGACTCGGGTGTGAGCATGAGGTTCATGAAGATCTCGCGCTCGAAGGCCATGCCGTCTTCGAACTTCTTCTTGGTGGCAGCTTCGACCGCATCCACGCACTTGAGCGGGGCCGGCAGGTTCTTGGCGGTGGCCTTGACCATGTTGCGGGCGAACTGGAAGTAGGCGTCGCCTTGCGGGTGCTTGCAAGGCAGGTTGCGCACCAGGGGCAGTGATGAGCCATCCGCATGGGCTGCAGCCACCTTGCGGGCCAATGCCTGGGCTTCATCCATCAAGCTCTCTGGCGACTGAGCCATTGCATCCCACAGCTTCTGACCGGGCAGCATGGCCAGCATCTCGGCCTTGATGGCTTCGCCACTGACGATCATGTTGGTGGCCGCCTCAACGCCGATCACCCGCGGCAGGCGCTGCGTACCGCCCGCACCGGGGATCAGGCCAAGCTTGACTTCAGGCAGCGCAATGCTGGCGCCGGGTGCGGCGATGCGGTAGTGACAGCCCAGGGCGAGTTCGAGACCACCGCCCATGGCGACGCTGTGCACTGCGGCCACCACCGGCTTGGGCGAGTTTTCGCAAGCGCGGATGACGGACAGCAGGTTGGGCTCCTGGATGGCCTTGGGCGAGCCGAACTCCTTGATGTCCGCGCCGCCCGAGAAGGCCTTACCCGCGCCGGTGATCACGATGGCCTTGACGGCTGGATCGTTGTTGGCCTGCTCCAGACCGCTGGTGATGCCAATGCGGGTGGACAGACCCAGACCGTTGACCGGCGGGTTCATCAGCGTGATGACCGCCACGTCGCCGTGGACTTTGTACTCTGCTGTCATGCTGTACCTTTGCTGAACAAGAGATGTTGGGGACAGACCGTCTGTCTCAACCCCAGTCGATTAAAAATAGTACGACCGTTCGTTTTTACCACAGGACCGGGACGGAACGAAGGCATGGAAAACCCTTGACCGGTCCCGAAAGTGACCTGGCATCAAACCTCCAGCCACTCCTTGCGGATGTAGCTGTTGGCGCGCAGTTCTTCGGGTGTGCCCTCGAACACGATCGAACCGTGGCCCATGACCAGCGCCCGATCGGAGATGTTCATGGCGATGGTCAGTTTCTGCTCGATCAGCAACACCGAAATGCCTCGGCTTTTGAGCTCCTGCAGGTATTGCCCGACCAGTTCCACAATCTTGGGCGCCAGGCCCTCGGTCGGTTCGTCGATGATGATGAGGTCCGGGTCACCCATGAGGGTGCGGCAGAGCGTGAGCATTTGCTGCTCGCCCCCGGACAGAACGCCGGCTTCAGTGTGTTCACGCTCCTTGAGTCGCGGAAACAGCGCGTACATGTCGTCAAACGTCCAGCGTGAGCCTTTACCGCTGCCCTTCTGCCCCAGCAGCAGGTTCTGGTGCACCGTGAGCTTGGGGAAAATATCGCGGTTTTCGGGCACGTAGCCGATGCCCAGATGGGCGACTTCGTAGGCCTTCTTGCCCTGGATGTTCTGGCCTTTCCAGTCCACCGTACCCTGGCAGTCCACCAGGCCCATGATGGCCTTGGCCGTGGTCGAGCGGCCCGAGCCGTTGCGGCCCAGCAGGGCCACGATCTCGCCCTGCCCGACCTGCATGTTCACGCCATGCAGCACATGGCTTTTGCCGTACCAGGCGTGGAGGTTTTCCATGCGCAGCATCTCAGTGTCCTCCTGCCAGCTGTCCGGCTTGTTGTCCGGCCTGTTCTTCGGCCACCGCAGAGCCCAGGTAGGCCTCCTGCACCTTGGCGTTGGCGCGCACCGCTTCGGGGGTGTCAAAGGCCAGCACCTCGCCGTAGACCACCACCGCGATCTTGTCGGCCAGGCCAAACACCACGCCCATGTCGTGCTCCACCGTCAGCAAGGTCTTGCCTTCGGTGACCTTTCGGATCAAGGAGATGAAACGCGAGGTCTCGCTTTTGCTCATGCCGGCCGTGGGTTCGTCAAGCAGGATGACCTCGGCGCCACCGGCAATCGTGATGCCGATTTCCAGCGCACGCTGCTCGGCGTAGGTCAGGTTCATGGCCAGCGTATCGCGCTTTTTCTCAAGGCCAATCATCTCCATCAGTTCTTCGGCGCGCTCGTTGGCGTCTTTCAGGCCCGACAGGAACTTGAAGAAGGTGTACTTGTAGCCCAGGCTCCAGAGCACGCCGCAGCGCAGGTTTTCGAAGACGCTGAGCTTGGGAAAGATGTTGGTGATCTGGAAGCTGCGCGACAGCCCCATGCGGTTAATCTCGAAGGGCTTTTTGCCGTCGATGCGCTGACCACCCAGCAAGATCTCGCCGCTGGTGAGGCCGAAACGGCCGCTGATCAGGTTGAACAACGTGGATTTGCCGGCGCCGTTGGGGCCAATCACCGCGACGCGCTCGCCAGCCTGCACGGCCAGGTTCACGCCACGGATGATTTCGGTCTTGCCGAAGCTTTTGCGCACATCGCGCAATTCAAGCGCATAGGTCATATGGCTGCCTCCCGACGCTTGATCTCTTTCTCGATTTCAGACTGGATCTCGCCCCACTCGTGCACGTACTGGCGGCGGGCCAGCTCGAACAAGCCCAGACCGGTCAGCAGCACAAAAACGGCGCCCACCCAGGTGTCCACCCCACGGGCATTGAGCGGCACGCCCATGAAGCGCACCACATCGCCCAGGGCCGAATTGAGCTGCAGGTGGTAGACCATTTCGATCATGGCGCCTGCGCCAATGAGCATGACGATGGCCGTCACGCCCAGTCCCAGGTAGCTGGTCCAGATCTGGCGCAGCTTGCCGAACTTGGCCACCCGCAGGTTCATCATGATCAGGCTGGCGATACCGCCTGGGGCATACATCACCATGAACAGGAAGACCAGGCCCAGGTACAGCAGCCAAGCCTTGGTCAGCTCCGAAAGCAGCACAAAGGCGATCACCATCAGCACCGCGCCGATGATGGGGCCAAAAAAGAAGGTGGCGCCGCCCAGGAAGGTGAACAGCAGGTAACCGCCCGAACGGCCCGCGCCCACCACCTCGGCGGTGACGATCTCGAAGTTGAGCGCTCCCAGACCGCCCGCGATGCCGGCAAAAAAGCCCGCAATGACAAAGGCGAAGTAGCGCACGCGCTGGGTGTTGTAGCCGATGAACTCGACCCGCTCGGGGTTGTCGCGCACGGCGTTCAGGATGCGCCCCAGCGGCGTCTGGGTGAAGGCGTACATGAGCGCCACGCACACGAAGGTGTAGATCGCGATCAGGTAGTAGATCTGGATCTGCGGGCCGAAAGTGATGCCCATGAAGGGCTGGCCTGTCACCCGGTTGCCCGAGACACCGGCCTCACCGCCGAAGAACTCGGAGAACATCAGCGACATGGCAAACACGAGCTCGGCCACGCCCAGAGTAATCATCGCAAAGGGCGTACCAGATTTGCGGGTGGTGACCCAGCCCAGCAAAACGGCAAAGCCCATGCCAGCCACGCCGCCCACCAGCGGAAGCAGGCTAACCGGGATGCCCAGCTTGCCGGCGCTGACCGCATTGAGCGCGTGCATGGCCATGTAGGAGCCCAGGCCAGTGTAGACCGCATGGCCGAAGCTGAGCATGCCGCCCTGCCCCAGCAGCATGTTGTAGGACAGGCAGGCGATGATGGCGATGCCCATCTGGGCCAGCATGGTGTGCGAGAGGTTGCTGGTGAACACCAGCGGCGCGCAAAGCAGCACCACGGCGAACAGGCTCCAGATGACCCATCGTCCGACGTTGTAGGGTTTGAATTTGTAAACCGCAGCCATGGCTCAACCCTCCCGTGTACCCAGAAGGCCCTTGGGCCGGAAGATCAGGATCAGCACCAGGAACAGATAAGGCAGGATCGGCGCCACCTGCGATACGGTGAGCTTGGCAAAGCTATTGTCCTGGGCAGCGGCCGACAGCTGCCAGCCCATGTCGCGCGCCAGGGCCAGGAAGGAATAGTCGATGGCCACCGCAAAGGTCTGGATCACGCCGATGAGCAAAGAGGCGAGAAAAGCGCCCGAGAGCGAGCCCATGCCCCCCACCACCACGACCACGAAAATGACCGAACCCACAGTGGCCGCCATGGCCGGCTCGGTGACGAAAGTGCTGCCGCCGATCACGCCGGCCAGTCCGGCCAGACCCGTGCCCGCGCCAAACACCATCATGAACACCCGAGGCACGTTGTGGCCCAGGGCTTCGGCCATTTCAGGGTGGGTCAAGGCCGCCTGGATCACCAGCCCGATGCGGGTGCGGGTGAGCAGCAGCCACAACGACACCAGCATCAGCAGCGCGATCAGCATCATGAAGGCACGCGTAGCCGGGAACGGCGAGCAGACGACACGCACCGCCGCATCTGCGGCTGTGCACAGCTCGGGGGCTGCCGCGCCCCAGACCAGGCGCAGGCCGTCGGTGGCGTGGTTGATCAGGGTGAAGGCCGATCCGCGCAGCAGTTCAGGCGGCTGGAACTCGACCGCGGTGCGTCCCCAGATCAGCTGCACCAGCTCCAGCACCACATAGGACAAGCCGAAGGTCACCAGCAGCTCAGGCACGTGGCCAAAAGGGTGCACCTTGCGCAGGCTCAAACGCTCGAACAAGGCACCCAGGGCACCGACACACAATGGCGCCAGCACCAAAGCCGGCCAGAAGCCGACAATGCCACCGAGCGTGTAGCCGATGTAGGCACCGATCATGTAGAAACTGGCGTGGGCGAAATTGAGCACGCCCATCATCGAGAAAATCAAGGTCAGGCCCGAGCTGAGCATGAAGAGCAACAGCCCGTAGCTCAAACCATTGAGCATGGAGATGATGAAGAACTCCATCGGAGAAACCTTCCTGGCTCAAAGTTTTGACTTTGGCCGGTACTGCACGAAAGGAACAGTGGAGACTGTCTGATTCAGGAAAAGGGCCCGGTAACGGCTGGGGTCATCGGGCCCGGTACTGCATGGAAAGCGCCGCAATCAGCCCGGACGCTTCATCTGGCAGCTGGTCGGCGTGCTGGAAACGTAGGACGGGAACTCCTTGACCGGAGCCAGTGTCATGCCGGTGTTTTCCGGGCTGTAGGGATACTTCTTGTCGGCTTTCTGCCAGACCGTCATCCACAGGGGCTGCTGCAGCTGGTGGTCGGTCTTGCGGACCTCGACCTCGCCATGGTAGCTCTTGTATTTCAGGCCCTCGAGTGCGGCCGCGACCTTGACCGGGTCAGTGGATTTGGCTTTGGCCATGGCCTCACCCAGGCCCTTGTAAATGGAGATCACCGAGCCGGTGTAGAAATCGTCATTGAATTTCTGCTTGAACTCGGCCATCCATTTGCCCATGTCGCCACCCATGTTGTAGTGGTTGTAGGCGATCTGGTAGACCCGACCGGCGCCAGTCTGCCCCAGCGCAGTGGGCGTGCCGGTGACACCGGTGTAGTAGGTGTAGAACTTGCCGGTGTAGCCCCCCTCGTTGGCGGCTTTGACCAGCAGGGCCAGGTCAGAACCCCAGTTGCCGGTGATCACGGTGTCGGCGCCCGAAGCCTTGATCTTGGCGATGTAAGGCGAGAAGTCACGCACCTGCGCCAGCGGGTGCAGGTCTTCGCCAGCAATCTGGATGTCCGGGCGCTTGCGGGCCAGGTTTTCCTTGGCGAATTTGGCCACTTGATGGCCGTGGGAATAGTTCTGATTGAGCAGATACACCTTCTTGATGCTCTGGTCATCCTTCATGAAGGTGGTCATGGCCTCGATCTTCATGGAGGTGTCGGCATCGAAGCGGAAGTGCCAGTAGCTGCACTTGCTGTTGGTGAAGTCGGGATCCACCGCCGAGTGGTTCAGGAAGATGATTTCCTTGCCAGGGTTGCGCTCGTTGTGCTTGTTGATGGCTTCGATCAGTGCACCAGCCACCGAAGAACCGTTGCCTTGTGTGATGTAACGTACACCCTGGTCCATCGCGGCCTTGAGCGCGTTCAGGCTTTCGGCCGGGCTGAGCTTGTTGTCCAGGCCAATGACCTCGAACTTCACGCCGGCGGGGTTGTTGGCGCCGCTGAATTTTTCTGCAAAGAACTGGAAGCTCTTAAGCTGGTTGCTGCCCACCGGTGCCATCAGGCCCGACAGCGGGTCGATCCAGGCGATCTTGACGGTCTCGCCCTTTTGCGCAAAAGCGCCGGTGGCACAAGCGGCCAGTGCGGCAACAGCGATCATCCGGAATGCGTTCTTCATGCGTTGTCTCCTACGGGTTAAAACTGGACAGTGCCAGCGTATCTTTTTTGAAGGCGATGACGCTCGGGGTTTGCCCCTAGCGGGTATCACACGTGCGACTGACGCATGTCAAGACAACCTCTTGTACGCCAGTCACTGAGCTTCACAGCCCCGGGAGCACGTAGTCCTTGAGCTGCTCGCGAAGTTTCGTCTTGAGCATTTTTCCTGTCGCGCCCAAGGGTATTGCTTCGACGAAGACCGCGTCGTCGGGGATTTGCCATTTGGCGGTCTTGCCCTCATAGAACTTGAGCAGCTCTTCGCGGCTGACCTCGGCGCCGGGCTTCTTGACCACGCAGACAATCGGCCGCTCGTCCCACTTGGGGTGGCGGATGCCGATGCAGGCGGCCATGGCCACAGCCGGGTGCGCCATGGCGATGTTTTCGATATCGATCGAGCTGATCCATTCGCCACCGGACTTGATCACGTCCTTGCTGCGGTCGGTGATCTGCATGAAGCCGTCGGCGTCGATGGTGGCCACGTCGCCGGTAGGGAACCAGCCGTCGACCAGGGGGCTGTCGCCTTCCTGCTTGTAGTAGCTGGCGATCACCCAGGGCCCCTTGACCAGCAGATCGCCGGCCGCCTTGCCGTCGTGCGGCAGGTCCTTGCCCTCGCTGTCGACGATCTTCATCTCGATGCCGAAAATGCAGCGACCCTGCTTCATGCGGATCTTCATCTGCTCTTGCGCCGGCAGCTTGAGGTGCTTGTTCTTGAGCGTGCAGACGGTGCCCAGGGGGCTCAGCTCGGTCATGCCCCAGGCATGGAGCACGTCCACGCCGTAGTCCTCACGGAAGGCGTCGATCATGGCCGGGGGACAAGCCGAGCCGCCGATGACGGTGCGGTTCAGGGTGCTGAACTTCAGGCCGGCGGGCTTCATGTGGCCCAGCAGCATCTGCCAGACGGTGGGCACGCCCGCGGCAAAGGTCACGCCTTCGGCCTCGATCAGCTCGTACACCGACTTGCCGTCGAGCGCACCACCGGGGAACACCAGCTTGGCGCCGGTGAGCGCAGCGGCATAGGGGATGCCCCAGGCGTTGACGTGGAACATAGGCACCACCGGCAGGATGGCATCGCGCGCCGAGATGCTCATCGAGTCGGGCAGCGAGGCCGCGTAGGCGTGCAGGATGGTGGATCGGTGGCTGTAGAGCGCGGCCTTGGGGTTGCCCGTGGTGCCACTGGTGTAGCACATGCTGGATGCGGTGTTCTCGTCAAAGCTGGGCCAGGTGTAACGATCGCTCTGCCCCCCGATCCAGGTCTCGTAGCTGGTCAACCCAGGGATGCCGCTGTCGGCGGGCAGCTTGTCGGCATCGCACAGCGCGACCCAGTGCTTGACGGTGGTGCAGCGCGCGTGCACAGCCTGCACCAGCGGCAGGAAAGTCATGTCAAAGCACAGCACCTGGTCTTCGGCGTGGTTGGCGATCCAGACCACCTGGTCAGGGTGCAGGCGCGGATTGAGGGTGTGCAGCACACGCTGCGAACCACTCACGCCGAAATAGAGCTCCAGATGGCGGTAGCCGTTCCAGGCCAAGGTGGCCACGCGGGCACCGGCGGGCAGCTTCATGCCGTCCAGCGCATTGGCCACCTGGCGCGCGCGGCGCGCCACATCGGCCCAGGTGTAGCGGTGGATGTCACCCTCCACGCGGCGCGAAACCACTTCGCCATCGCCATGGTGGCGCTCGGCAAAGTCGATGAGGGAAGAAATCAGCAAAGGTTGTTGCTGCATTTGTCCGAGCATGGGAATCTCCTTTTTATGAACTGCCAAAGTTTTTCATTGTGCACGACCGTGCTTTTTCAAAACCACCTGAGAAACCCGTAGCGGCGCGGGCGTTTGCATCAGCAGACACAATCGCGACATGACCATGCCCACTGGCCCGCTGAACTGGACGCACCGCCTGCTGCAGCTCGGGCCCCGCTTCTTTACCTCCCTGCCCCCCACACCGCTGAGCCAACCCGCGTGGGCAGCGCGCAACCACGCCCTTCTGCGCGAACTTGGCTGGCCCCAGGCCTTGCTGGATGAGCACTTGCCGGCCTTTGCCGGCAACGCGCTGCTGCCGGGCAGCGAACCGCTGGCCACCGTCTACAGCGGCCACCAGTTCGGCGTGTGGGCCGGCCAGCTGGGCGATGGCCGGGCGCTGTGGCTGGGCGAAGCCGATTCGGCGCTTGGCCGGCAGGAAATCCAGCTCAAAGGGGCTGGGCGCACACCCTATTCGCGCATGGGCGACGGCCGGGCGGTGCTGAGATCCTCCATCCGCGAATACCTGTGCAGCGAAGCCATGTACGGCCTGGGCATCCCGACCACCCGGGCGCTGTGCCTGGTGACCTCGCCCCAGCCGGTGGTGCGCGAGGAGGTCGAAACCGCTGCTGTCGTGACCCGAGTGGCACCGAGCTTCCTGCGCTTTGGCCACTTCGAGCATTTTTCGGCGCGCGACCAGGTGGACGCACTGCGCGCCCTGGCCGACCACGCCATCGAACACCACCTGCCGCAGGCCCGCGAGCGCGCCGACGCCTGGCAAGGCAATGTGTACGCCGGCCTGCTCGACGAAGTGCAGCAGCGCACGGCAAGCCTGCTGGCCCAATGGCAGGCGGTGGGCTTTTGCCACGGGGTGATGAACACCGACAACATGAGCCTGCTGGGGCTGACCATCGACTACGGGCCTTTCCAGTTCATGGACGGTTTCGATCCGGGGCACATCTGCAACCACTCGGACCACCATGGCCGCTATGCCTATGCGCGCCAGCCCAATATCGCCTACTGGAACCTGTATTGCCTGGGCCAGGCGCTGCTGCCGCTCATTGGCGACCAGGACCTGACGGTGCAGGTGCTCGAAGGCTACAAATCCGCATTCCCCAGGGCGCTGGGCAATGCCATGCGCGCCAAGCTTGGCCTCACAGGTGCGCTCGCGCCCGAGTCGCTGCGCGAGGCGGACTGGGCGCTCGTGGAAGACCTGCTGCAACTGCTGGCCAGCGAGCGGGTGGACTACAGCATCTTCTGGCGGCGCCTGAGCCAGGCCATGGCCAGCGGAAACTGGGACAGCGCACCCGAGTCCGGCTGGCAAGCCGTCGAAGACCTGTTCCTCGACCACGCACGCTGGCAAGTCTGGCGCGATCGTTACCGCGAGCGCGTCGGCCAGGCCGAACCGGGCGCCATGGGCCAGGCCATGCTGCGCACCAACCCCAAATACGTGCTGCGCAACTACCTGGCCGAGACCGCCATCCGCCAGGCCCGAGAAGGCGACTTCAGCGAAATCGGGCGCCTGCTGCAGCTGCTTCAGACCCCATTTGACGAACACCCCGAACACGAGGCCAGTGCCGGCTTTCCGCCGGACTGGGCCGGTCAACTCGAAATCAGCTGTTCATCCTGAAAGCACACCATGGACAAGATCACCAAAACCGCAGAGCAATGGCGCGAACTGCTCGCCTCCAAAGGCGCCGAGCCGGTGGCCTATGCAGTGGCCCGCGAAGCCGCGACCGAGCGCCCCTTCACCGGACGCTACGAAGACCATTGGGCGCCGGGCATCTACCGCTGCATCTGCTGCGACGCCGAACTCTTTCGGTCGGACACCAAGTTCGATGCCGGTTGCGGCTGGCCCAGCTTTTTCCGGGCGGCCCACCCCGAAGCGATTAAAGAGCGGGTGGACCGCAGCCACGGCATGGTGCGGGTGGAAACCGTGTGCGCACAGTGCGGCGCCCACCTGGGCCATGTGTTCGAGGACGGCCCCGCCCCGACCGGCCTGCGTTACTGCATGAATTCGGCTTCGCTAGACTTCGAGCCTTTGTGACATCCGAACGGCAAGCGCCCGCATGAAATTCCTGATCGACTTCTTTCCCATCCTGCTGTTCTTCATCGCCTACAAGATGGGGGACATCTACAGCGCCACCGGCATCCTGATGGGGGCCACGGTGCTGCAGATGCTGCTGGTCTGGCGCATGGACGGCAAGCTGCAGACCATGCACAAGATCACGCTGGTGCTGGTGCTGGGCTTTGGCGCGCTGACCCTGGGCCTGCACGACGAGCGCTTCATCAAATGGAAACCGACCATCCTGTACACAGGCCTGGCGGTGGCGCTGGCCGTGGCGCATGGCGTGTTCAAGAAGAACGCCCTGCACAGCCTGCTGGGCCAGCAACTGAACCTGCCGGCGCCGGTGTGGCATCGGCTCAATGTGTCCTGGGTGCTGTATTGCGTGTTCATGGCCAGCATCAACGGCTACGTGGCCGCCTACTTCAGCACCGACGCCTGGGTGGACTTCAAGATCTGGGGCTATGTGTTCCCGCTGGTGTTCATTCTTGGCCAGGGGGTTTATGTGTCGCGCCATCTGCCCAAGGACGAATGATGGACACGGCCCAGCAGATCCACCAGCGGCTGACCGAGCGGCTGACACCCACCACACTGGAAGTGATCGACGAAAGCGCCCAGCACGCCGGCCACGCCGGCGCCAGCCCGAGCGGGCGCGGCAGCCACATGCGTGTGCGCGTTGCCTCACCTTTGTTTACCGGTCTGACCCGCGTCCAGAAGCATCGCCTTGTGTATGATGCGCTGCAAGATTTCATCGACCAGGGCCTGCATGCCCTGGCCATTGAGCTGATCTGAACCGGGGCAACCCAGCGTGGTTGCCCTTTTTGCACCCTGATTGAGGATTGAGACATGAAAAAGCAGATGCTTGCCGCCGCACTGGTGGCCCTGCTGGCCGCCCCGGCCTTCGCCCAGAACATTGCCGTGGTCAACGGCAAGCCTGTGCCCACCGCCCGCCTGAACGCGCTCAAGGCACAGATCGAAAAATCCGGCCGTCCGGTGACCGACGAGATGCTCGGCCAGCTCAAGGACGAGGTCATTGCCCGTGAAATCTTCATGCAGGAAGCCCGCAAGCGCGGCCTGGACGCCTCTGACGACTACAAAAACCAGCTCGAACTGGCCCGCCAGACCATCCTGATCCGCGAGCTGTTCGCCGACTTCCAGAAGAAAAACGCCGTCACCGACGCCGAAATCCAGGCCGAGTACGACAAATTCGTCAAGGAAAACGGTGGCAAGGAATACCGAGCCCGCCATATCCTGGTCGAAACCGAGGACCAGGCCAAAGCCCTGATCGCCGAGATCCAGAAGAACGGCAAGTTCGAAGAACTGGCCAAGAAAAATTCCAAGGACCCGGGCTCCGGCGCCAACGGTGGCGACCTGGACTGGGCTGGCGCCAGCAGCTATGTGCCCGAGTTCTCCGACGCCATGGTCAAACTGGGCAAGGGCGAGATGACCGCCGCCCCGGTCAAGAGCCAGTTTGGCTGGCACATCATCCGCGTGGACGATGTGCGCGACGCGCAGCTGCCCAAGCTGGAGGAAGTCAAGCCGCAGATCGCCCAGCAGTTGCAACAACAGAAAATGGGCAAGTTCCAGGAAGACCTGCGCAGCAAGGCCAAGATCCAATAATCCGGATCAGCCCCTTTTCTGAACGCGGCCCTGTGCCGCGTTTTTGCTTCTTGGGATAATCCAGCCCATGCTTGCCCACCAGCTCGAACTGCTCTCCCCTGCCCGCACTCTGGACATCGGCATCGAAGCCGTCAATCACGGCGCCGACGCGGTCTACATCGGCGGCCCCTCGTTCGGTGCCCGCTCCACGGCCGACAACAGCGTGCAGGACATCGCCAAACTGGTGCAGCATGCCCACCGCTTCCACAGCCGCATCTTCGTCACGCTCAACACCATCCTGCGCGACGACGAGCTCGAACCCGCGCGCAAGCTGGCATGGCAGCTCTACGACGCCGGCGTCGATGCGCTGATCATCCAGGACATGGGCCTGCTGGAAATCGACCTGCCGCCCATCCAGCTGCACGCCAGCACCCAGACCGATATCCGCACGCCCGAAAAGGCGAAATTCCTGCAGGACGCCGGCCTGAGCCAGATCGTGCTGGCCCGCGAGCTGACACTGCCGCAGATCGCAGCGATCCGCGACGCGGTCGACACCGAGCGCACGGTCATCGAATTCTTCATCCACGGCGCGCTGTGCGTGGCCTACAGCGGCCAGTGCTACATCAGCCATGCCCACACCGGCCGCAGCGCCAACCGGGGTGACTGCTCGCAGGCCTGCCGCCTGCCCTACCAGGCCAAGGACGGCCAGGGCCGCATCGTCGCGCACGACAAACATGTGCTGTCGATGAAGGACAACAACCAGACCGACAACCTGCGCGCCTTGATCGACGCCGGCTGCCGCAGCTTCAAGATCGAAGGCCGCTACAAGGACATGGCCTACGTCAAGAACATCACGGCGCACTACCGCCGGCTGTTCGACGAGATCCTGAACGAGCGGCCGGAACTGGCGCCCTCTTCGCACGGCAAGGCCACCTTCAGCTTCATGCCCGACCCGAACCAGAACTTCAACCGCGAGTTCACCGACTACTTTGTGCAGGGCCGCAAGGAAGACATTGGCGCCTTCGACACGCCCAAGAACCCCGGCCAGCCGATCGGCTGGGTCACGCGCGTGGCAGCCGAGCATCTGGAGATCAGCGCCGACGAGCCGAGCGCTGTGCTGCACAACGGCGACGGCCTGTGCTACTACGACCTGCAAAAGGAACTGGTGGGCCTGCAGATCAACCGCGCCGAGCCCGCCGGACAAAAAGGCCACTGGAAGCTTTGGCCCAAGGACCCGATGGACGGCTTCAAGGACCTGCGCAAAGGCGTGCAGGTCAACCGCAACCGCGACATGAGCTGGGTGCGCACGCTCGAAAAAAAGTCTGCCGAGCGCCGCATCGGCGTGTGGATGAAGCTGGCCGAAACATCCGATGGCCTGCAGCTGACCCTGACCGACGAAGCCGGTTACACCGGGCAAGCACTGCTGCCCATCGCCTGGCAAGCCCCCAAGGATGCCGAAGGCGCAGAGGCCAAGCTGGAGCAGCAACTGGCCAAGCTCGGCGAGACGATCTTCGAGCCGCTGCAGGTGCAGCTCGACCTGCCCCGTCCATGGTTCGTGCCGCCCTCACAGCTCAATGCACTGCGCCGCGAGGCAGTGGCTGTGCTTGAAGCCGCACGCACCACCGGCCTGGAGCGCCTGCCGCGCGCCACGCCTATGGAACCGCCCACGCCCTACCCCGAAGACACCCTCACCTACCTGGCCAATGTATTCAACGACAAGGCCCGCGACTTCTACGCCAGGCACGGCGTGAAGGTCATCGCTGCCGCCTACGAAGCACAGGAGGAAGAAGGCGAAGTCAGCCTGATGATCACCAAGCACTGCGTGCGCTTTTCATTGAACCTGTGCCCCAAGCAGGCCAAGGGCGTGACCGGCGTGCAGGGGACAGTGAAAGCCGAACCGATGCAGCTGATCAACGGCAAGGAAAAGCTCACCCTGCGCTTTGACTGCAAGCCCTGCGAAATGCACGTGGTCGGCAAGATCAAGCGCAGCGTGCTCAACGCCGCGCCCGAGTCACCGGTCAAGTTCTACAGGACACGCCCGGTGCAAGGCGTGCATTGAGCTTCAACCAATCCAACGGCGCGCATTGCGCCAGATCCGCATCCAGGGGCTGAACTGGCTCTTGTCTCCGCTGGTCCAGCTCATCTGGATGTTGCGGAACACGCGCTCGGGGTGCGGCATCATGGCCGTGAAGCGGCCATCCTTTGTGGTCACCGCCGTCAGGCCGCCGGGGCTGCCGTTGGGGTTGAAGGGGTACTGCTCGGTGGCCGCACCCGTGTTGTCCACATAGCGCATGGCGGCAATCGCCTCGGCCGCGTTGCCGCGGTGCTTGAAGTTGGCAAAACCTTCGCCATGGGCGACCGCGATCGGCAGGCGGCTGCCGGCCATGCCCTGCAGGAAGAGGCTGGGCGAATCGAGCACCTCGACCATCGACAGACGCGCCTCGAAGCGCTCGCTGACGTTGGTGGTGAAGCGCGGCCAGGCTTCGGCACCGGGGATGATGTCGGCCAGCTCTGCGAACATCTGGCAGCCGTTGCACACGCCCAGACCGAAGGTGTCGGCCCGGCCAAAGAAGCCCTTGAACTGTTCGGCCAACACCGGGTTGAAGGTGATCGAGCGCGCCCAGCCGATGCCCGCGCCCAGCGTGTCGCCGTAGCTGAAGCCGCCGCAGGCGACCACGCCCTTGAAGTCCTGCAGCCTGGCGCGGCCGCTTTGCAGGTCGGTCATGTGCACGTCGTGGGCCTCAAAGCCCGCAGCGGTGAAGGCGTAGGCCATTTCGACGTGCGAGTTCACACCCTGCTCGCGCAGGATGGCGACCCTGGGGCGCGAGAGGTTGAGCATGGCCGATCGGGCTGCGCTCGTCGAAGCCGCTTCGACAGGCTCAGGGAGAACCGGGGCATGCGAGTCGAAGGTCAAGTGGACGTGCATGCCCGGGTCCTCGGCCTGGCCTGCAGCCGCATGCTCGGCGTCGGCGCAGGCCGGGTTGTCGCGCTGCTGGCAGATCTTCCAGCTCACGCTGTCCCAGACCTGGTGCAGGTCCACCAGCTTGGCGCTGAAAACTTCTTTCGTGTCGCGCCAGACGGCCAGTTCGCCCTGCCCTTTGGCAATGCTTGACGTCGCCGGACGGGTCTTGCCCACGATGTGGCTGTGCTTGTAGAGGCCATGCTCGCGCAGCACCGCCATGACGGCGTCGCGCTCGGCGGTGCGGATCTGCAGCAGCACGCCCAGTTCTTCGTTGAACAGGGCCTTGAGCGTGAGTTCTTCGCGGCGGGCGCTGACCTGCTGCGCCCAGTTCTTGGCGTCACCAAAGTCGGCGCGGCTGTCGCTGATGCCGTCACCCTCGGTGACCAGCATGTCCACGTTGAGTGCCACGCCCACATGGCCGGCAAAGGCCATTTCGGCGGCCGCAGCCAGCAAACCACCGTCGCTGCGGTCGTGGTAGGCCAGGATCAGGCCTTGGGCACGCAGCGCATTGACGGCCTTGACCAGCGCGGTCAGGTCCTGCGCGTCGTGCAGGTCGGGCACCACATCAAAGCTGGGGCGAGCAGCATCGCCCAGCACCTGCTCCAGGATGGAGCCGCCCATGCGCTGGCTGCCTTTGCCCAGGTCGATCAGCAGCAGGCTGGTGTCAGCAGTTTCGTTATCAAGCTGCGGCGTGAGCGTGCCGCGCACATCGTCGATGCTGGCAAACGCGGTGATGATGAGGCTGACCGGCGAAGTCACTTTGCGGGTTTGCTGGCCATCGTGCCACTGCGTGCGCATGGACAGGCTGTCCTTGCCCACCGGAATGGAAATGCCCAGCGCCGGGCACAGTTCCATGCCCACGGTCTTGACGGTTTCGTACAGCGCAGCGTCTTCGCCGGGCTCGCCGCAGGCGGCCATCCAGTTGGCGGAGAGCTTGACGCGCTGCAGATCGATCGGCGCGGCCAGCAGGTTGGTGATGGCTTCGGCCACCGCCATGCGGCCCGAAGCCGGAGCGTCAATGGACGCCAGCGGCGTGCGCTCGCCCATGGCCATGGCTTCACCCGAAAAACCGGCGTAGTCGGCCAGGGTCACGGCCACATCGGCCACCGGCACCTGCCAGGGGCCGACCATCTGGTCGCGGTGCGTGAGCCCCCCCACGGCGCGGTCGCCGATGGTGACGAGGAAACGCTTGGACGCCACCGTCGGGTGGCTGAGCACACCGATCACCGCGTCCTGCAGGCTCACGCCGGTCAGGTCGATGGGCTTGGTCTGGCGTGCCACGGTCTTCACGTCGCGGTGCATCTTGGGCGGCTTGCCCAGCAGCACATCCATCGGCATGTCGACCGCCAATTCCGTTCGGACTGAGCTTGGCCTGTCCTGGGCTTGTCGAAGGGTCGAAGCCTGTTGGTTTTGCCCTTCGACAGGCTCAGGGCGAACGGCATCGAGGTCGAGCTCACCCACCACCAGCTGGCGCTCCTCGGTCGCCACACCCACCACGGCAAACGGACAGCGCTCGCGCTCGCAGAAGGCCTTGAACTGTTCCAGCGATTCGGACGCAATCGCCATCACATAGCGTTCCTGGCTCTCGTTGGACCAGATTTCCTTGGGCGCCAGGCCCGACTCTTCGAGCGGCACGGCACGCAGGTCAAAACGCGCCCCACGGCCGGCGTCGTTGGTGAGTTCCGGGAAGGCGTTGGACAGACCGCCCGCGCCCACGTCATGGATGGCCAGGATCGGGTTGTTGGCGCCCTGCGCCCAGCAGTGGTTGATGACCTCCTGCGCGCGGCGCTCGATTTCGGGGTTGCCGCGCTGGACCGAGTCAAAGTCCAAATCGGCCGCGTTGGTGCCGCTGGCCATGGAGCTGGCTGCGCCGCCGCCCATGCCGATGCGCATGCCGGGGCCACCCAGCTGGATCAGCAGGGTGCCGGCGGGGAACTCGATCTTTTTGGTTTGTGTGGCGTCGATCTGGCCCAGACCGCCCGCGATCATGATGGGCTTGTGGTAGCCGCGCTGCACGCCGTCCACCACCTGCTCGTATTCACGAAAGTAACCGGCCAGATTGGGACGCCCGAATTCATTGTTGAAAGCCGCGCCACCCAAGGGGCCCTCGGTCATGATCTGCAGCGGACTCGCCATGTGCTCGGGCTTGCCGCCGGGCTGGTCGCTCAAACCGCCCCACAGTTTGGAGACGGTGAACCCGCTCAGACCCGCCTTGGGCTTGGAGCCGCGGCCGGTCGCGCCTTCGTCGCGGATCTCGCCACCTGCACCGGTGGCGGCGCCGGGGAACGGCGAAATCGCTGTCGGGTGGTTGTGGGTTTCCACCTTCATCAGCACATGGTGCTGCGCAGCCTCCTTCACATAGGCCGCGCCTTGCGCCGTCGACCGCGCCACAAAGCGCTCGATGTCGTGGCCTTCCATGATGGAAGCGTTGTCGGCATAGGCCACCACCGTGTGCTGAGGGCTGCACTTTTCGGTGTTGCGGATCATGCCGAACAGGCTGTGCGGCTGCGCCTGCCCGTCGATGGTGAACTGCGCGTTGAAGATCTTGTGACGACAGTGTTCGCTGTTGGCCTGCGCGAACATCATCAGCTCCACATCGGTCGGGTTGCGCCCCAGGCCATTGAAGGCCTTGACCAGGTATTCGATTTCGTCTTCGGCCAGGGCCAGGCCCCAGGCGGTGTTGGCGGCTTCGAGCGCGGCGCGCCCGCCCCTGAGCACATCCACATGCTCCATGGGCGCGGCATGCAGCGCGGTGAACAGCACCTGGGCCTCTTCGCGGCTGGCCAGGGCCGATTCGGTCATGCGGTCGTGCAGCAGCGCAGCCACTTGGCCCAGCTGCTCGTTGACGAGTGCCTTGGCGCCGCCCAGCAGGCCTGTCCTGAGCAAAGTCGAAGGGCCGGTCTTGAATAACAGGCGGTATTCGGTGATGCGCTCTACCCGCTTGACCGCGAATCCGCAGTTGTGCGCGATGTCGGTCGCCTTGGAAGCCCAGGGCGAGACCGTGCCCAGACGGGGGCTGACCACGATGGCCGGACCATCGACTGGTCCTGAATACGGCTCGCCATAAGCAAGCAAGGCGGCCAGCGTCTGCTGCTGGTCGCCTTGCAAAGCGGATTCTGTGGCCACAAGGTGCACGAATCGTGCAGCCAGACCCTGGATCTGAGGCGAAATCTGCGCCAGGCGCGGCAGCAGTTGCTGGATGCGGAAGTCGCTGAGGGCGTTGCCGCCTTCAAAGTAGGAAATATGCAGGGTCACGGGGTGGCCTTGGTATGGATAACCTGAGCGCCGGGGCCGCTGACTGGGGCTGACCGGCAAAAACGCGCATTTTACCCGGGCAAACCCTAGGGCCGGGGACCGAATGGGATAATCCTGCCCCATGACGATCACCATCAAAGACGCCGCCGGCATTGCCGCGATGCGTGTGGCCGGCCGCCTGGCCTCCGAAGTTCTCGACTACCTGACGCCCTTTGTGAAGCCGGGCGTGACCACCAACGAACTCGACAAACTTTGCCATGACTACATCGTGGATGTGCAGCAGGCCATACCGGCCCCGCTGAATTACGCGCCGGGTGGCTACAAGCCCTACCCCAAGTCGATTTGCACCTCGATCAACCACCAGGTCTGTCACGGCATCCCGAACGACAAGCCGCTCAAAAAAGGCGACATCGTCAACATCGACATCACCGTGATCAAGGACGGCTGGCACGGCGACACCAGCCGCATGTTCGTGGTGGGGGAAGGCTCGATCGCAGCCAAGCGGCTGTGTCACCTGACCTACGAAGCCATGTGGCACGGCATCCTGCAGGTCAAGCCCGGCGCCCACCTCGGCGACATCGGTCATGCCATCCAGAAGTTTGCCGAAGGCCATGGCTTCTCGATCGTGCGCGAGTTCTGCGGTCACGGCATCGGACAGGGCTTTCATGAAGAGCCTCAGGTGCTGCATTACGGGAAGCCTGGCACCCTGACCGAGCTGGTGCCCGGCATGATCTTCACCATCGAGCCGATGATCAACGCCGGCAAGCGCGACATCAAGGAAATGGGCGACGGCTGGACCATCGTCACCAAGGACCACTCGCTCTCGGCCCAGTGGGAACACACCGTGCTCGTGACGGAGACCGGCTACGAGGTGCTGACACTGTCTGCCGGCAGCCCGCCACTGCCCGCTTTCGTCAACACCACCTGCTGCTGAGCCCAGGATGCAAGACACCGCTGCCCTGCGCGAAGCCTTTCGCCGCGACAAGGCGGCCTTGCTGGACACCCTGGCCCACAGCGGTGCCAGCACGCGGCAACTCCACCGCAGCCTGCGGCAACTGGCCCACCTGGTCGATGGTCTGCTGATCCAGCTCTGGCAACAGGCGGGATTTGCCAAGGGCTTGTGCCTGGCAGCGGTCGGCGGCTTTGGTCGGGGCGAACTCTTTCCGAACTCCGATGTGGACGTGCTGGTGCTCCTGCCCGATGGGCAAGCGCCCGAACATACGCCCGGCCTGAAGGAACAGCTCGAAACCTTCATCGGCAGTTGCTGGGACAGCGGGTTGGAGATCGGCTCGAGCGTACGCACCGTCAGCGAATGCCTGACCGAATCGGCCAAGGACATCACGGTGCAGACCTCGCTGCTCGAGTCGCGGCCGATCACTGGCAACGTGCAGCTGTTCAAGACCTTTCGTGAGCGCTACGACGACGCCATGGACCCGCTGGCTTTCATGCAGGCCAAGGTGCTCGAAATGCGCCAGCGCCACACGCGCTTCGAGGACACGCCCTACGCCCTGGAGCCCAACTGCAAGGAATCGCCCGGGGGCCTGCGCGACCTGCAGATCATCCTCTGGGTGGCCCGCCCCGCCGGCCTGGGCAACAGCTGGGACGCCCTGGTGCGCAAAGGCATTGCCACCGCGCACGAAGCGCGGCAGATCAAGCGCAATGAAGCACTGCTCAGCCTGATCCGCGCCCGCCTGCACCTGGTGGCCCGACGACGCGAAGACCGCCTGGTGTTTGACCTGCAGACCGCCGTGGCCGAATCGTTCGGCTACGAGGCCGATGTGACGGCCGAGGGCAAGCTCAAGCTGCGGGCCAGCGAAAAGCTCATGCGCCAGTACTACTGGGCGGCCAAGGCCGTGGCCCAGCTCAACCAGATCCTGCTGCTCAACATCGAGGACCACCTGCGCCGCGAGCGCGGCGAGTCCACCACCCAGTTCCGGCCGATCAACGAACGCTTTTTTGAAAAAGGCGGCCTGATCGAGGTGGCCAGCGACGACCTCTACGAAAAGCACCCGCACGCGATCCTCGAGACCTTCCTGCTCTACCAGGCCACACACGGTGTCACGGGCCTGTCGGCGAGAACGCTGCGCGCGCTCTACAACGCGCGCGGCCTGATGAACGCAAAATTCCGCGCCGACCCGGTCAACCGAGCCACCTTCCTGCAGATCCTGCAGCAACCGCAGGGCATCACCCACGCCCTGCGACTGATGAACCAGACCTCGGTGCTGGGCCGCACGCTGTGGGTGTTTCGCGGCATCGTCGGGCAGATGCAGCACGACCTGTTCCATGCCTACACGGTGGATCAGCACATCCTGATGGTGCTGCGCAATGTGCGACGCTTTTTCATGGCCGAGCATGCCCACGAATACCCGTTTTGCTCGCAGCTGGCCGGGGGCTGGGAGCAGCCGTGGATTCTTTACGCTGCCGCGCTGTTCCACGACATCGCCAAAGGCCGTGGTGGCGACCATTCCAAGCTGGGCGCGCAGGAAGTGCGGCGCTTTTGCCGGCAGTTCCGCATCGGTCGCGATGACGCCCGGCTGATCGAGTTCCTGGTCAACGAACACCTGACCATGAGCCATGTGGCGCAAAAGGAAGACCTGGGCGATCCCGAAGTGATCAGCCGTTTTGCGCAACGTGTGGGCAACGAGCGCTACCTCACCGCGCTGTACCTGCTGACGGTGGCCGACATCCGCGGCACCAGCCCCAAGGTCTGGAACGCCTGGAAAGGCAAGCTGCTCGAGGACCTCTACAAATCTACCCTTCGGGTGCTGGGCGGCCGCGCCCCGGATGCGAATGCCGAGGTCGAAGCCCGCAAGCGCGAAGCCCTGGTGGAGCTGGCCCGCCACGCCCAGCCGCACGAAGGCCACAAGGCGCTGTGGGATATCCTGGACGTGAGCTACTTCATGCGCCATGACGCCGGCGACATCGCCTGGCATACCCGCCAGCTCTCGCGCATCGTGGCCCAGGCCGGCGGCGCCGAACTGCGCACCACGGTGCGTGCGCGCCTGTCGCCCGTGGGCGAAGGCCTGGAAGTGCTGGTTTTTACGCCCGACCAACCGGACCTGTTCGCGCGCATCTGCGGCCACTTCGATCAGGCCGGTTTTTCGATCCAGGATGCCAAGGTCCACACCGCCCGCAACGGTTGGGCTCTCGATACCTTCCAGATCGTCAGCCCTTCGCTGTCCGAGCACTACCGCGAGTTCATCACCATGGTCGAGTCGGGCCTGACCCAGACCATCAATGCCCACGGCCCGCTGCCCGCGCCCGTCAAGGGGCGACTTTCACGACGCGTCAAGAGCTTCCCGATGGCGCCACGCGTCACCCTCAAGCCAGACGACAAGGCCCAGAACTGGCTGCTGTCGGTGTCGGCCAGCGACCGCATCGGCCTGCTCTACAGCATCGCCCTGGTGCTGGCGCGCCACGGCATCAACCTGCAGCTGGCCAAAATCAGCACCCTGGGCGAGCGGGTGGAAGACACCTTCCTGGTCAGCGGGGCGGCGCTGCAACAGAACAAGACACAGATCGAGATCGAGACCGAGCTGCTCGAAGCCTTACAGCCGGTCTGATCGGCTGCCGGGCCTGCGCTTTACTGGCCCTGCCGGCTCAGCAACATCGCATCGCCGTAGCTGAAGAAGCGGTAACGCTGCGCAATCGCATGGCGGTACAGGCTCATGATGTGCTCATAACCTGAAAAGGCGCTCACCAGCATCATCAGCGTGCTCTTGGGCAGGTGGAAGTTGGTGATCAGGCAGTCCACCACCCGGAAATCGAACCCCGGTGTGATGAAGATGTTGGTGTCGCCACTGGCCTGGGCTGACTTGGCCCACGATTCGAGCGTGCGCACCGTCGTTGTGCCCACCGCCACCACCTGACCGCCTCGCGCCTTGCATCCGGCAAT
>JACCDG011935909.1_pt1 | contig 36063 bp, 72 predicted proteins | sample 7442471 | NCBI WGS metagenome assembly JACCDG01 (sample SAMN15323444, study PRJNA562643) | freshwater metagenome | isolation source: river surface water | place: USA:Blue River Watershed | collected 2017-08-17 | reverse complement strand
TGTACCGGCTCCAAGGGTTTTGTTTGCAACTGCGCTTGTGGTGGCGCGAACCATGGGCAAGGCAGTAAGTTGTAGAGCCATGAGCAAGCGCTACCTCATCTCCGGCCCGGTTTTGCTGGGCTTCTCGCAGTGGTTCGACCGCGCGTGGGGCCGTCCCTCCGCCGAGCCCCTGCCGGTCCTCGCTCCGACCTGCATCGGCGGGGTGCCCCTCCCCTTCCCCTGCCCTCACTGCGGGGCTGTCCATCCGGTGCTGCAGGACCGCAAGCTCATGGACAAGTACCGCGACCCCTGGCGGGACTTCTCGTGGTGCCCCACCTGCCAGGGGAGGTACCGGCTCACCCGCGGAGCGCCGCCCCCGGCTCCGATCCCGCCTGGCGCTGCTGCAGCACCCACCCTTGCCGTGGTCGGGGGCAAGGCGTGTGTGATTCAACCTGTGCGGGTTGGGTGTGACCTGGATATGCTGGAGTCGGTGTGATGACCCACGGCAAGGCATGCTCCTGCGCTCGCTGCTGGGCGGATCGCGAGACCCGTGCCTTCGCCGAGCACGAGCGCCGCGTGGCCCGTCGCCGCCGCTGGAAGCCCGCCCTTGGCTCTATCTGGACCGGGCGCCGCTCCGCTGGCTCCTTCGGGCTGGTCCTTCGCGACCCGTCGGAGCCAGGGAGCTACCGGGTGCAGCTATTCGACGCTCGGGGCATGCAGGGGCACCGCACCCGGCGGACACTCGGGGAAGTGGCGGAGCTCCTGCATGAGGAGTTCGGACCCCGGCTCCGGGCGATGCCACGGGGGACGCTGGACAAGATGGCGGCGGGATGGGGCGAGCTTTGAGGCCACAGGATCCAGTTCAGGATGCTATGATTTCAACAAGGAGAGCACGATGAAGATCTCGATCAAGGACCCCCGCGACGACAGCCACTGGGAGTATTCTGCCACCCAGACATGGGCTCGGCGCCACGACAACGGCGCGCTGGTGTCCTGCGGTCTGACCGTTGGCGAAGGTCCTCGCTCCGGTGGACGGGCATACCTGTCCGCGCGGACCTTTGACGCGATGAAGAAGGCCAGGACTGGCCTGCGGCAGACGAGCAGGGACGAGTGGAACCACTCTGGCTGCCAGTCATCGTGCGTGCTGCGCGGGGCCGCAACCTGCAGGTGGTAGCCGACGGGCGCCGCGCGACTAACCTCGCACCCGCCCGCAAGGAGTCCGACCCGTGAGAGGCACCAGAACCCTACCCGGCGCCACCGCCGCCCCTTCCGCTCCCAGCCCACCTCGCCCTGCCATGATGGCTGGCACCGTCGTCCACGGGCAGAAAAAGGGTGGCGCCTCAAGGAGCAACACCCTCCCTGGCGCACAAGGCATCGCCGCCACCGCTCCAATGACGGTCGCCGCCCCGCCGCCAGCGGCTGTCGCAGCGCGGCCCCCGGCTCCCCTGGCCTCGCTGCAGCGCACGCCCAAGCAAGCCGCCACCCCGCATGTGGACTGGTCCGGGGTGCAGGTGGACCTGTCCGTGATCCTGGGGACCGTGGGGCGCCCCCAGCTCCTGCGCGAGTGCATCGAGGCCGTGCGGGCGAGCCTGCGGGGGTCGGGCCTGGGCTACGAGATTGTGGTCGCCTACGGAAGCGAGGCCGAGCCCGCCCTGTCCTGGCTCCGCCGGCAGGAGGACGTGGTGCCGGTCCTTGGCGGCATGGAGGGGGCCATCCCTGCCTTCAACCGGGCCTACGCTGCCAGCAAGGGCCTGCTGGTGTGCCAGATCAATGACGACGTGACGGTGGACGGGGACTCCATCGCTCGCGCCGCCCGCCACCTGGCTGCCAACCCTGAGGCTGGCGCCGTCGTCTTCCAGTTTCGCAAGGGTGGGGTGCTGGCCTACAAGCACGAGTACCTCGCCGAGGGCAAGCTGCACCCGAACCAGATGGTGGTGCGGCGCTCCGTCTGCGAGCAAGTCATCGCTCGCATCGGGGACTTCTGGGGCGATGCGGCGCACCGCAGCGACAAGACCTATGGCGGGGACTCGGCCTTCGGGGTGCTGTGCCATCACCTCGGCATTCGCCTTGACTCCGTCCCTGGCGTCACCTGCCGCGACCGGGAGGTAAACGATGCCCTCCGCGCCACGAACCGCCCCGGCTCCGACCACGGCGACCGCTGGCGGGCGATGTATCACCCGCTCCTCGCCTCGCGCGCAGCCCCACCAGCCCCGGACCTCGGGCGCGTGGCCCGCGTGCAGGCCCTGGACCCTCGCGAGGGCCACTTCCCGGCCCGCGTCACCCCACGGCGCGAGCGGGTGCTGCACCTGCACCTCGCCACCCCGGACGACCCCCAGGCGGGCCTTGTGCGGGCACTGCGGTCCTTGGGCGACTACGTCCAGATCGACTGGCAGGCGGCAGGCCAGGGGCTCCCCGCAGCGGTCCTGGAGGCGGCCAACTGGATCCGCCCGACGCTGGTGTTCATGCAGCTACAGACGCCAGGGGCTGTGAGCCCTGACCTTGTGGCGAGGCTCCGCCCCTTGCTGGCGCCAGGCGGGGTGGTGGTGACGTGGTGCGGGGACGTGGCTGGGCGAAACAGCCCATGGGATGTCGGGTGGCAGGTGGCGCTGGGCCAGGCGGTGGATCTGACGATGCACTCCAGCCTTACCCACGTCAGGGCGCTGCGGGCGGTCGGGGTGAACAGCGCCTACCTCCAGATCGGCTACGACCCTCAGCAATATCACCCCGTCCCCGGCGCTATCCCGGTCCACGACGTTTGCTTCCTCGGCAACCGCTACTACAGCGCCGAGTACCTGAAGAGCATGCGCCAGCACGACGCGGGCCTTCGCGATGCCGTGATCGGCGCCATGAGCAAGGCGTTCGGCTCGCGCTTCGGGCTGTACGGCTCCGGCCACAAGGGCGGGCAGGGAGCGATCCCGCTCGCGCAGGCGCATGAGGCGTACCACCGGGCGAAGATTGGCCTGAACGTCTCGCTGTGCAACTTCTTCGACGCCTACTCCAGCGACCGGATCTTCCGCATCCTTGGCTGCGGCACCCTGCTACTGGCGAAGCGCTTCCCGCTGGCCTCCGTCTTCGGGCTGTCGCACAGCGAGAACTGCCTGATCTGGGACACCCCTGCGGAGGCCGTCGAGCTTGCCCGGGGCATCCTGGCGCCAGGGCGGGAAGCGGACCGGGCCCGCATCGCAGCCGCCGGGGCAGAGCTCGCGCGGCAGCACCACACCTGGGAGGCCCGCATGGGCGAGCTGGCGGCGCTGCTTGCTGCGGTGCGGGGGCGCTGAGCATCCGCCTTGGCGGATCAGACCAGCACACAAAAGAACGGGAAGTCCCTTGCCTGATCGCGGGCAGCGCGGTAGGATTTTCCTCATGCCGACCAAAAAGAGAACCGCGTCCTCGGGCCTCCAGTGGGGCAAGGCGCGCAGCGCTCGGATCGCGCCCATGGGAGCCATCTTGGCGCCGAGGAGCCTGTCCATGACAGGGTAGGCGCTGACCAAGAGCCGCCACTTGGCCGCGGAATCCACGACACCGGACCACTGATTGCCGTCGAAGAAGAAGGGCGTCATCATGAGTTCACCTCCATGGCAAGCGTAACTGAAAACGTCAGAAGACGGAATTACTTACTTTCCCTTCGCCCGGATCCTCGTCGCCCGCACGTAGGCCGAGCTGCAGCCCAGCTCCTGCGCAATCTCCGTCGCCGGGCGCTCGGCGGGCTCCGCCAGGATGCGCTCGCGCAGGCCCCGCCCCTTCTGCCCTCGCTGGCGGTCCCCGAGGCCCCAGCGGCGGGCGATGGAGTTCACTGTCGCGGTCGGCAGCTCCTCGCGCCGGAAGACCTCGTGCTGCCCCGTGAGCAGCGGCAGGGCGCAAAGCTCCGCCGCCTCGGCATCGGTCGCTCCGCCGCGGAGGAGCTCCAGGACCGTGCGCAGAACGTCGTCAGAGACGCGGTGACGGGGAGCCTTAGCCACGGGGAGGGGACCGCCGCCCGTCGTCGATCAGGCCCGCCCGCCGGCACCGCCCAAGGGCGACGGTGTTCACCTGTGCGCACTCCTCGCGGTTGTCCGGCCCCATCATCACGCCCGCTTCGTGCCTGTCGAGGACGCGGACGATGAGCCCGGCAAGCTGGGGCTGCAGGTGGCCCTCGCTCAGCACCCGGCGGAGCAGGTCGTCCACCGCGCGAAGCTCTGCGTTGGCGCAGTCAGCGTGGAATTGCGCCACAAACTCGTTCATTACACTGCTGGACATACGGCCTCCGTTGCTGCACTGACCACCGCGGCACGGAGGGCGCGCACCACCGCAGCGGCCCCGCTCTCGTCTTCGCGTGGTGGGCACTGCTCGATTGGCACAATGCGGTAAAAATCACCTCCCTGGATGCCAAGGATGCCCATGTTCTCGCCGCCCTGGTCCCACCCGGCGCCATCGACGAAGCGCACGCGCGCCGTCCCCTCGCCAGCCCAGCGCGGGAACTCGACGATCGCCCAGCCCTTGCGGGCCTTGACGACGGTGCCACGCACGGCCCGCCCGCCCTTGCCGTCGTAGCAGGCGCTGACCTCCTGCCCCCGGCGGAGGGTGCGGAGCCAGTGCAGGTAGGGCTTCTCCGGCTCATCGTGGAGGATGACCACCCCGGGGCGGCGCCAGCCGCAGCCTCGTCGCTGGTGCTGTATCTCGAACTGCCAGTCGTACACGCGGCGCCACAACGCCATCGAGGCGCGCTGGCCGCAGAGGGTCGGGTGCGGACGGAGCTCGACGCCCTCGGCGACCCACAAGGCCCGCCTGTCGCGCCTTTGCTCCCGCTCTTTGACCAGCACCGCCTTGCGCTCGCCCTGCCTCTGCTTGCTCATGTGCCGTCCGGCCCCTTTGGGAAGATCAGAGCCGCCCCCGTGATCTCGGATGCCCGCTCGCAATCAAGGGCGCATTTGGCGAGCACGCTGTCCCCGTTGTCCGCCATGGCCACCCGGTCGCGCAGGGTCTCAGCGCACTCCCGCAGCGACCCCGACAGCGCTCGGGCGTAGTCAGCGGCGATGCCTACCGACACCGCTTCTATGTGTTCGTAAATCTGCGCGTCCGAGGCGAGGCGAGAGGCAGATGGCGACGGCTTCGGTCGCGCCCATGCTGGCGGTGCCGCCGCAAGCATGGCCAGCGCAAGGCCGCCCAGCGCGGCGTCGTCATGGTCGCGAAGTTGGCGCCCCAGCTCCTCCGGGCTCAAGGTCTGCGCCAACTCGGCAACGCGATCGGCGATGCGCTCAGCACGGGCGCCCGCCGGGGTTGCGGTGAACTCGGTCCAGTCGGTCATTGCTCATCCTCCCTGAGTAGTTGTACCGCCAGCACGTCGGCAGCATCGTACTCGCCGCAAGCGTTGGCGACCATCACCGCCTGACGCTGGTCTGTGACTCCGTACTCCCGCAGTAGCACGCGGACCCGCTTGAGCTGGGCCTGCGTGGAGTCTTGCGAGGGCAGGGCGCCTCGGCGGGACCGCAGCATCGCCAGGAGCGCTCGGAGTGGTTCTGGATCCAGCTTCATTTATCGCGCAGCGTAACTAAACCACGCTTCTGGCGCAAATGCTTTCGCCCGATCGGGCAGGCCCGGTCAGTCAGGCGTGCGCTCGGCCTGCTTGGCCATTTTCTTGAGACACCGACGGCAAGATACCTCACCGTCGTCGGCCACTGCATCGCCCGCCGTCGTGCAGAGGGTGCGGTTCTTGGCCTCCAGGATCCACTTGTGCAGCACCCGGTCGGTCGCCTTGCCCTTCGCGTTGCGGTCACTGCTGGCCACGGATCATCTCCAGCAGCGGACCCGGGCACTCGGGGTGGTGCCGGAAAGACTTCCGCCCGAAGGTGCCGATCTGGCACTTCGGGTTTGCGCAGAAATAGACCTGGGCGCCGCTGTCCTGCAGGCGCAGCGTCACCAAGTCCGGTACGCTGCGCAGCAACTCCAGCAGCGTGCCGATGTCGCGGTGCTCCTGGAGTGAGCGCGGGTCGCGCACTGCCGCCTTGAATGCCGGGTCTGAGATCAGGCGCTGGATCTCCGCCATGGCTGGCGCCGCTGCCTCATGCCGAGCTGCGATGGCCCGCAGCTCCTCCTCTGTCGTCGTCATGCTCCCTCCCTGGCGGCTCTCGCCGCCTTCCAGTGGTATACTGTCCGTCGTGAGACCCCCGTCGCCTTCGCTGCCTCGGTCACGGTTCGCGTCTTCAGGGTGGCCTGCAGGACCGCTTCGGAGACCAGCTTGACCGGCCACCCCGCTAGCAGGTCCAGGTCTTCCCTGCGCAGGCACCAGCGAGTCTCCGCCACTAGGCAGCGCGGTAAGTCACGCCCGGCGGGCTCGGCGCAGGCGATCATGTCCGGCGTCATTCCCAGCGCATGCAGCACCGCGACAGCCGACGCCTCAGACACGGTACAGGTGCCGCTGCGCTCCAGGCGGAACAGGGTCTCGTGGGTCATGCTGGGCACTGCATCCACAACCCCGCCGGGCTCGTCAAACCACCGCCGGGTTCGGTTGCACGCCCGGGCGAGGCTGGACAGGTTCAGGCCCAGCGCTCGGCGCCGGGCCGCGAGGGCCTTGCCGAAACGCGACGGGTTGTGGACAGCCACCCCGTGCCAGAAGAAGCGGGAGGGGCGGCACCGCTCGGAGAAGTGGCCCGCGACGAGGCTTCCCGGGCGGGGCGGCGGGGCGATGTCCAGGGGGACGGCGAGCATCATCGGTCTCATCGGGATCCTCCCTCCAGTGCTCCGGCCAGGATCTGCCGGATCTTGGCCTTCTCATCGTCGCCGGTCGCTCGCGCGAGAAGCGCACCCGAAGACACCAACTCCAGCGGCGAGTCACGGATCCCCATCCACGCGGCGCCGTTCGCGTCGATGGCGTAGCGCCTGACGATGGAGGCGCATATGGTGCTCAGGCGCAGCTCGCCGGTCCCGCGCAGCGGCAGGGGACGGTCCCGTGCTTCTCGCCGACGTGGAACGTCAGCAGCGGAGCCGCAGGATCGCCCTTCTTGCCGCCGCCGGTCTTCGCCGTGCGGAGCATCGCATCGCCGATCCTGCGCCCCTTGTCGAAGCCCTCTGGCGCGGCCCATGCCTCACGGGCTCGCCATTCAAGGAGCCACTGGTGGGCTTCCTGGTGACGGGGCAGGCAGTCGTGCCAGCGCTGGAGTTGGCGCCAGGGCTTCTGCGCCCTCAGCTTCTCATTCTCCGCGGCGGCGTCTCCCCTGTGGGGCCTCTCCGTATACCGGGCACCGGGGACTAGCCCGGCGTGGGCGCGGAGCAGGGCGCGGGCGGCCGGGAGGGTCGCCGTGTAGCCGACGTGCGCCTCGTCGGAGAGCCGGGCAAAGCTGCTCGGTATGCCGCAGATGTCCCCGCCTGAGATCTCCAGGCCGCAGCGAAAGCACAGGTACGGCATGGCCGACGGCGTCACGTTCACCCGGCAGCCGTGGCTCGTGTCCCAGACCGTCCTGGGGATGGGCACACTCAGCGTGCCCGTGGCGACACGGAAGCGAGGGAGCCATCCCGCAGCCTCCGCGAGGGCCGCGTCGTAGAGCCTGCAGCGCTCCTGCGGGGTCATGGCGCCGGCCACGGGCAGGGGGTGAGGCTGGGAGTGCAGGGGCGGAAGTATTGCCCAGGCAGGTCCTCCATGAGCGGGTGGTCGATCGGAGGAGGGACACGGTCATCCCAGCGGCGCACCGCGGTCAGGCCAGAGATGCCGGTCGCCACCAGCAGACGAACCATCGTCGGCATCGTCCGTGGAGCCATGCGCTGCCAACACCCGCCCCGCGCCTCATGTGCCCGCACCTGCTCGGCGCTGGGCAGGCCGGGGCGGTAGGGCACCTCGACCAGCCCCTGCAGCCGCTCCACCTCGTCGGCTAGCGCGAGGGCGTCGGTCCGATAGGCCACCACGGGGTCGGCGGTGAAGACTGCGTCCCACACCTCGCGGGGGTGCTGGCCGGGTTTGGGCCGAAGTGGCCGGATATGGGCTCCGAAGTCCTTGCCCGGCGCGGCCCTTTTTTCGCGAAGTGGCCGGATCCGGCCAGCACCCTCGCGGGCGTCGCGCGGTGTGGCGGCGCCCGCCCCCCGCGGTCCCCGCGAAGCTGCAGCGCTGAGGCGCCGCACTCGCTCGATGGTCTCTTTGATGTCGCTCATGGAAGCCTCTCCCGCATGGCGCGGACCGCCAACGGCCCTGCGCCGGGCAGCGTCGTCCTCGGGAATGTCTCGCATCACCTGGGCTGGCGTAACCACATGCACGGGCAGCCCGTAGTCGCGTCGAGCCGCCTGGACGCACTGCCCCGTTCCGCCGGATCCGCCGTCGTAGACCGCCACCACCCGGCGCACCGCCTCGGGGCAGTCCGCGAGCATGCGCACGTTTCGCGCGAGTAGCAGGCGCCCGGCGTGCGCGTCGGAGAACGGTCGGCCTTCGTGGCAGACCACGACGCGGGCCGCGCGCTGCAGCAGCTCCCCGTGGGCGATCTGCACGTCGCCGGGCCAGCGCGACTCCTGCCCATGGAAGGGGATGTAGACCTCGTAGTCCATGCCCATCCTGAGGGCCACCCCGGCGCCATCCCAGTCGATGCCGAGCGCACCGCCAGTGACAAGAGTCGCCTTGCACGGGTGGTGCTCTGCCGCGATGCACGCGAACACGTCGCGCAGGTGGCGGCGCAGCGCCCGGCGGAGTGGGTTGTTCCGGTCGTATCCGTCGCTGCCGTGGTAGTTCAGGCGGCTTGGGCGGTGGCCGGTCAGGATGATGCGCAGGCTGGTCATCATGCCCTCGCTGTCAGGTGGTCGTAGACCGTCTGCGGCGTGGCTCCATCGCCGAGCTGTTGCCGGGCCTCGTCCACGCGGTCGCTGCCGAATCCGAAGCGCATCCGCCCGTAGGGGTCGCTCTCGTCGATCGGCATCGCCGGGATCACGGGGCCAGGGCCGAGGCTCACATACTCAACCTGGACGTACCGCGAACTCTCCGCCGAGAGGCGCCGGGCGTGGTACGTCGAGATGCGGAAGTCGATGGTGCCAGTGGAGGGCCGCACTGCAGGAACGTAGGTGAAGGACATCACCCCGTCGTCCACGTCGGTCAGCTCCTCTGGGCGCGGGCCAGAGACTTCGATCCACGACCGCATGGGGCACACGCGGGAGATCGTGAACTCGCGCCCCCACATGGAGAAGGTCTGCCCCTGCTTGGGCTTGCGCTTGAGCCTCGTCATGGAGCCTCCTGAACTTCGGACTCGTGAACGCCGCGGCTTTGACCGCAGCGCGGCCCGTCGATGAACCGAATCGTGACTTGCCCGTGACGGTTGTGACTGATGACCTGCACCGTCGAGCCGCCATAGCGCGAGACCACGCCCTTGGGACGATAGACAACGCGCTGACCTGCCCGAAGCCTGGGCCTCACGGCGCCACCGCCTGGTACTCGGCACGCAGCGGATCCCGTGCCAGCAGCGCTGCGCCGAGCCGTCGCCCCTCGTCTCGCGCAGCCTCCTCGCCCGGCAGGCGGCCCAGCGCACCAAGCAGGCGCACCAGATAGAGGCGGTACTCCGCATACTCGGGGTTGGCGGCGTCGAGCGCTCGCTGGCGCACGATGCCGCGCTGCAGCACCGCCCGCGCCTCTGCGGTCTCTCCGTCCTGCGCCAGCGCCTCGCCGAGTCTCAGGTCGGCGATCGCCAGGAACTCGTCGCGCTTCGGGTCACGCCTCGCTGCCTCTTCCAGCAGGACCCGCGCTGTGCGCATCGCCACCACGGAGCTCTTGTGCTGTGCCTGCCGGGCCAGTCCCCGTGCCCACCACAGGAGCGCAGCGCCGAGCGGGTCTGCGGGGAGCTGCAGGGCGTCGGCGATCCGCTGCGCTTCGGCTCCCTGCCCGGCGGCGGACAGCACCAGGGACAGGCGCTGCAGCCCGCGGTGGCGTGCCTCACCCCCGGCGATAGCGCCAAGGCGAGCGGCCTCCCTGCAGCCTGGGAGCGATGCCTCGGCTCCCTGCATGGCCCACGCGAGCCCACAGCGGCGGCGGGCGATCTCGGCCCGGTCCGCGGGTGCATGTGCCACCTTGGCCACCGCGTCGAGGAGCATCCCGGCGGGGAGGGTGGTGCCAGCCTGCTCGGCAAGCTCCTCCTCTACGGCCAGGAGGGGCTGCATGGGCACGCCGCTGGTGGCGCAGCCTGCTAGGAGCATCAGGATCAGGACTAGCCGCGCCATAGCGATTCACCTCCAGCAAGGGTGCGGAGTAGGTCGTCGAGCGCCTCGGCCACCACGTCGCGCCGCGGGTCCGGCAGACTGCCCGGCGGCGGCGGTCCGAGGTACCCGGCGGGGAGCCGCGGGATTGTCTGCCCGTCCGGGTTGCAGCGCAGCACGACGGCGCCAGCGCGCTCGATCGCGACAGCCTCGCCCATCGTCTCCGCCCTGTCCAGTGCATCGCTCACCTCGCCCGCAGTCAGGACCACGCCACCGACCGGAACAGGGTGGTCGCGGCTGATCGTCGGCCTCACGGCGCCCACCGCCCCTGCGACGCCGCGAGGCAGCAGACCGCGATGACGAGGAGCGCCGCCAGCACGTACCAGATGCGCGAGGCCCGCTCCTCCTTGATTCCGTTGTCCATGTCATCTCCCCGTGGCGCCGTCGGCGCGGTTCGTGGGTCTGCCCGTCGTGGATACTAACTCACTTACAACGCTTACCGTGAATACAAAATCGTTCGTCGGGTGTCGATTGTCCAGGTCCGGCAGCGCTGCCCGGATGATCGCCTCCAGCTTCTCCCTCGCGGCCTGGTTCCGCCTGCAGATGATGCAGGTCTGCGGTTCGTGGCTGTCTGGCGTCAGCTCCGCAATGTGCTCCACCCCCACGGCCCGGACGATCGTCCAGTAGTGCATGGAGCCGGTCGCCATCGTCACTGACACCCGCTTCACCCCGGCCTCCTTCAGGGCCTGCCGGATGAGCCGGGTGCGCAGGCGCTGCCCTCCGTCGCGGGCGTCCACGCACAGGGGCTGCGTCGGGACCTTGGCTGCTTCGATGCTCAAGATCGAGACCGGGGCTCCTGACTTCGGCACATGGCTAGTCACGGGCTCTGGCGGAGGCATGGGCACAAGGCGGAGCAAGGGGCGGCGCTTGTCGGTTATGTGGCTCCTGTTGTGCATCAGCAGTCCCGGTGGCTCGGCGTGCCCACGCGGACGAGGTTGCCGGGGGCGAAGTGCCGGAACCGCAGCAGCGGATCCGCGACAAGCTCCTCCGCGGTGAACCACTTCAGGTCGTAGGGACCTAGCTCCTCATCGACGACCACGAAGCCGCCAGAGAGGGCCTTGACCGTCCAGGCCTTCTGCCCTTCCCCTCCCACGCTCTGGCCTGTGGAGCGGAGGAACTTGCCGGACAGGCGGACTCGATCTCCGGGCTTCAGGTCAGTCATGGCGTCACCTTCGCCGAGTGGCAGATCGGGCAGTGCAGGAACCTGGGCCAGTCGTGAGGACACCTGCCGCACTGCACATGCCCGATGGCCCCGGCCTCGCCGCAGTTGACGCGGTCCAGGTCATCTTGCTCGGCGCCGCTCCCCACCTTGCGCCTGAAGTCCTCAGCGGACCACTGCGCACCCGCCGTGGCAGTCATCGCATCCCAGGCGGTGATGACCTGAGCGCGAGACAGCGAGCGGTTGATGAAGATCGCCGGGCCAATTCCAACGGACAGGGCGGCGAAGATGTCCAGGTTGAGCCTGCTGTATCCACCGTCGGACAGGTGGACGTAGTAGGTCTCGCCTTCGGTCAGGAGCCTCGCTATGCGCGGCTCGTCCTGGCTGCGGCAGTCGTCCTTGCCCGTCAGGTGCAGGTCGAGCTGCCGCAGCGCCGCCATGGCCTCTGGCACCAGTCGCGCTGCCTTCTTGCCCTCGCCATCCTCGATGAGCCTGAAGGCGGAGCGCATGATGGCGAGGAGCGCGTCGTGTGCTTGCTTGGTGGTCATGGGCGTCCCTTCCCGTTGCGGTGGCTGTTGCGCTGCACCGTCCCCTTGAAGGGGCGCGGCGGGGTGCGCTTGTCCTCGCCGACCTTCATTCCGACGGCGAAGCAGCGAACCCCGCCGGGGTTGGTGTGGTTGCCGAGACCGCCCTTGTCGGTGACCTCGACGTCCTCGCGCCCGCACCATGGGCACTTGGCGGTCATGAACTCCTCCTGTGCGCAGGGGGAAGCCCGCGCCTCTTGAGCCACGCGGCGAGCCTCAGGAGATCCTCCAGGGCCACCCCACGGAAAGGCTCCACGACCATCCCCACGTACACGTCCGTTATCAGGCCGTCCCTCTCGAACCCGTGCAGGGTGAGGGTCTGCGTGTACAGGGGGACACGGCGCGGCTTGTCGAAGAAGTAGACATCCACGTCGTACCCGCTGTGCCACACGAGGCTCTCGTAGTGAGCGACGATCTCTCTGATCGCCGCCCGACGGAGCGGCGCCAGCGAGCGTAGGGTTGGGAGCGCCGTGGTCATGGGTACACCGCTGCTGCCGCCCAGGCCAAGAACAGGGCCAGTGCCACTACGGCGAATGGCGCCCACCACGGGTCTTGTTCGTCGCTAATCAACATCAGGCGCTCCATTTAGTTCCCGCTGACTGGCCTGCCCAGGATCCGCCGCGCGCATGCAGATGATCGTGGCCATGGTTCTCCCTAAGTCAGGTAGACGGTGGCGCCGCAAGTGCAGCGGATCCGCTTGGTGCTGGCGCCCCACTCCTTGCCACACTCGCCGCAGCGCCCATCCTGATAGGTCAGGTCGCCGGAGAACTGCCACCGCGAACCGTTATGGAAGGGCTTGCCGTCGGCGCTGTAGACCCGCTCGTTGACGTAGCCGCGGATCTCGATCCAGCGGATGTTGTCGGCGCGGACGGTGACATCCTTGTGGATGTAGTCGCCCACCGTCAGAGCGTCACCGAAGGACATCACCCAGCCCTTGGCGGTGGCGCCGGTCTTGGTGCGGACCCTGACCTTGCAGGCCAGCTCCTGCGCGTCGGCGAGGATGGGGGCCATCTGGCGGAGCGTATGGGTTCTGGTGTGCAGCAGCATGGTCAATTCACTCCCTGTCGTGAGGTGCGGAGAACCTGAGCCAGGAGCAGCGCCTGACCCTCCACGCCAACCACAACGCCCGTCGCGAACGCTCCCGCCTTCACGCGCGGCAGGCTGGGGTCTCCTGCCGAGCCCCGGGCGCAGTGCAGCGCAACCGTGGTGCCGCGGAGGGAGTGCAGCTCCTCCGGCTTGCGGTCGATGACGACCCGCTGGACCGTCACCCCTCCGCGCAGGACCGGGTCGTGCTGGATGAGCAGCAGGCGCTGACAGGTGAGCTTGGGCAGAACGATGGTGGCGGCCACGGGTTAGGTCCCTTCCTCTGCAATGCCAAGGGCCGTGCGGGCCGGCGTGAGTTCGTCCTCGGGGATGAGCATGCCGCGCAGCCCTGCGGACGGGTCTGGACAATCCCGGACTCCCAGCGGACCGTGAAGGTGCGCGGACCGGCCTTGGTGACCACGCCGAAGACGTAGCCGCCGCCAGAACGGATGCCCTCGTCGTACCAAGTGCGGACCAGATCGCCACGCCTGAACCCGGCAGGCAGAGCGGGCAGGATTCCGGGGCGGTGCGCACGAATGCGCCGCAGGTTGCGGTCGCTGGATTCGGCAAAGCGCCACTCCGAGATCTCGGCGCCGTCGAAGATCGCGATGCGCTCCTGGTTGACGGTGATCGAACCGATCGGCGCATCCGGCGCGAGCTGCTGCAGCGCCTCGATGATGCGCGCAGCCGTCAGCGGGACTTCGTTCCAGTTGGGGAGGGCCTTGATCGCCGCCATGGGTCAGGTACTCCCCCAGGTGGCTCCGGCCAACAGGGCCTGCTCCACCTTGGCCTTGTGCTCTTCCACCTGCTCGCGGTGCGCAACGTAGTCGTGCCACGCCGAGGTGGACATCGCTGCCTTGCGCTGGGCGTTGCTCGCCCGGGGGTGGATCTTGGGCTTGCCCTCTTCCACCCACGCATCGAGAGAGGCGAAGTAGATCGCCTTCGCATCGACGTAGCCACCTGCGCGGGCACGCATGGTGACTTCGGTCGTGGTCTGGTACAGCCCCACTTCCGCGGGGCCGATGCACAGGGTCAGGTTGTGGCTCATGGCCCTACTCGTCCTCGTTAGCATTGGTGGCGCGAGCGTAGGCGGCGCCCTGCGCCAGGATGTCCTCGTCCTCGACGCGACTCCAGTGCAGCAACGTCAGGAACTCCGCGCCGGGCAGGCGCACCGCAACCATCTCGCCTGCGTAGGTGTGGTCTCCAGCGGCCATGAAGCCGAAGAAGTCCGCCTCGACGGCCTTCCCGTCATTGCCCGGCTCTACGCGAATCGTCCTGGTCGCCATGTTCATCTCGCTTTCTGACCACAGGCTAGCCCTGCTCCGGTTTCGGCGCAACTAAAAACGTCAAATAACGTTAATAAATCCGCCGCCCTCGTCGCAGATCGCCAAGCTCCCCGCCCGCTCACCCACCGATCGCACCCGTAACCCAGGCCACAACCAACCTGCACCCGCCGCTCCCATTCCCGCTAGCGCATAATGCCCCAGCGCGAGGAAAGGGGGCACCATTTCTCCAGTGAAACCCACCGAAAGCACCGGGCGCCCCTACGCCAGCATGGTGTTTGTGCAGATCGCGACCCCGCGGGCCGTTGTCCCGTTTGGCGGGTCGCACGACTTCGTCTTCTCGGCAAAGCCTGGCTTCGCCTATAACGGCGGCCCTCACGTCGAGATCGCAGACGAGAAGCTACTGGAGGCGATGGCCGCTGGGCGCAAGCATGACGTGCTGGCCGGGCTGTGCGCGGAGTTCGCGACCCGCATATCGGGCGCAGACCGCGAGATCGCCCTATCCCCTGGCGGAGAGCCAGGCCAGCTTGTCGGTGGCCGCATCCGCGCGCCGCTGTGGTGGTTCGTGCCCTCGCTGGGCGGCGGGTTCGACCTCGGCCTGCCGTGCCCATGGCCTGATGGGACGTTCTCGATCCGGGTCGTCAACGGGCAGTACGCCAGCGGAGACACCGTGCCAAAGACGGGGGTCGGCGTGGATATGCACTGGCGCCTGTCGGGCTACCAGCCTGCCGACGGTGCGGTCTGATGAGCAAGGGTGTTCTCAGCTACTCCCTCTTCCGCGCCCCGCACCCGATCTACTGGCGCAGCGACGCCACCGAAGATCGGGCATCGGCCTATGCCCGCTACCTCCCCGTCCTCGTCCGCGCTCACCATGCGATCTGGCCGGGCTACGAGCTGCGCCTCCATCACGACGACGCCGTGCGGAGCCACCCCTACTTTGAGGTGCTGGTGCGGCTGCAGGAGCGGGGCCTCCTTCGCCTCGTCCCCTGCGGCCAAGCCACGGCGCTCACGCTGGCGATGCTCTGGCGGATGAAGCCGATCTTTGAGGAGGGCGCCGATCTGGTGCTCACCTGCGACCTGGACGCCCTGCCGCTCTTGCGCCTGCGCCGGGCGCTGGAGTCCTTTGCGGCGTCGGGCCGGGCAGCGATGATCGTCCACGGGTGCGAGAGCCACAACGGCGTCATGGGCGGGGGCTTCGGGGTGAGGGCGGGGCGCTTCCGGGACCTCACGGGCTGCGGATCCTTCGCGGGCTTCGTCGGGCGGGGCGGGCCTTGGGATGCATACGCCGCGGACGAGGAGTTCCTGCGCTGCACCATCTGGCCCCTGGTTGAGCGCGAGGGCGTGATCTACCGCCAGGGCGGGGCGCCCCTCAACTTGCGGTGCGGGGACGTGCGGCCCCACCCCGGGCCGGTGCCTGTCGAGGGTTTGCTGCCAGCGGTCGAGGAGCGAGGGGACTGGTATGCCCCGTACATAGGGAGCGCGGGGTACGACGTGGCGCAGGCATTCGAGTTCTACCAGGGGCTGCCCTTGCCCGTGATGACGGAGATCCGGCAGTGCGAGGGAGAGAGCCTGGACTTGCGGGCGGTGATGAGGCTGTGAGTCGCACCAGATGACGGGCCAATACCGACGCACATACACGCTGAGTGAGATGCTGGACATCTACTCCCGTCTAAGCGGCAAGGAGGGAAGTGGGCGCGACGGAAGCGAGAAGGTCGAGCTGGCCTGGGACCTGCGCGACTTCCCGCTGTGGCGCAGGCGTAGAGTCGCCCTGGGAGATCTCCTGGCGCAGGTGTCGGTCTCTGAGAAGGTCCAGCGCTACGCCTCGCGTCGCCGCAGCGGAGCCCGATTTCCGCCAATCATCGCCATCCCAGTTGGTCCTGATCGCGATGCCGACGCCTGCGCGAGGATGGGCATCAAGTACGCCGGGTTCGACGTGGTCGAAGGCAACCACAGGGTCCTGGCGGCAAGGGCCGCTGGCGATGGAGCAATTGATGCCTTCGTGCCCGCCCGATGATCTGCCCACTTGCCATGCAAGGAAGTCAGGCGCTGCAGCCAAGACTGGACCGCAGGCCGTGATGAGGCTATAAGGCATGGGAACTCACAACGGAGCCAGGCCATGAACGAACCAATCAGCAGTCAGGGCGACGCAGACCAGGCGTCCAGCGGCGGCATCAATCTGGAGGTGGTCAACAAGATCGCCGCTGGCACCGCCACCGCGGAGGAGGTGCAGGCTCACTGCATGGGCCTCTGGCGGAATGGGTGGATCCCGACGAAGTGGGAGCACGCGAAGCTGGGCACCGAGGAGATGCCCGTTTCTGGCGACGTGGCCCTGCGCTCGACGAGCGGATCCATGGTCGCGGAGGTGTCTCGTGACCTGAAGAGCATCGGCTACGGGGGCGCGGCGGAGTATGTGATCAAGGACGCTTCCGGCAAGGAGATGGTTGTCAAGTCGCCCCTCGCCGTGATGGCGTCGGTCCTGACCGCGCGGCGGAGCGAGGTGACACCCGCGACCGTCGCCGCCGCCGAGCGCCGCATCGCCGACGCAGGGAAGACCATCGCTGAGGGGATTGCGCAGATTCGCGCCCAGGGAATCGCCGACGACATGGCAATCGTGCTGACCGACGAATTCGCAGCCAATATGTGCGAGCCCATCCTGGGCAGCAGGGACGACGGGCACGACGGGATCTTCATGGCCGCCATCCCCGCAAACTCAGCCGCGGGCGTGGCCAAGCACATGAACCTGCCCGGCGTGCTGATTCTCTTCGACATCGATGGGCACTGCGGCATGCGCCGCATCGTCCTCCCGGCGATCGACTAGCCACGCAGGGAAGTCAAACCCCATGATGCTCACCCCTGCCGAGTTCTGGGCTGGCAGGCAGCCCCCCGGCGTCCATCCCTCCGTCCGTATCCACCCCACTGCGCGCATCGACTGCGGCGAGCTGACCATCGGAGCCGGTGGGGTGATTGGCGAGGGCTGCCGCATCGAGGGGACGCGAGTCGAGATCGGCAGGGAGCTGTGGATGGACGCGGGCGCCCGCATCGGTGGCGGATCCTGCCGCGACCCCCAGGCATTCCTGAAGGCCGGGGACTGGCTCCACGTCGGCAAGGGGGCCGAGCTGAATCAAGCGAGGGGCATCACCATCGGCGACGAGGTGGGGATCGGCGTGGGCAGTGGTTTGTACAGCCACGGCGCCTACCTCGACGAGCTTGCGGGCTTCCCCTGCAGCTTCGCCCCGATCGCGATCGGCAGTCGGGTGTGGCTCCCTTCGGCCTGGGTCAACCCTGGCGTTACCATCGGCAGTGATGTGGTGGTTGCCGCCCGGTCCCTCGTCAACCGGAGCCTGCCGAGCGGCTGCCTTGCTGGGGGCACGCCCGCGGTGGTGTTCAAGGCTGGGGTCTACCCGCGGAAGCTCGCCGTCGAGGAGAAGGGGGCAATCCTGGACTGCATCGTGGCGGAGTGTCGCCTGATCTTCCCGCTCTCTGCGATCGTGCGCGATGGGCTGGCGGTGGTGGTCGTCGAGGATGGCGCCGCTCAGATGACGGTCTTCGATACAGAGGCGCGGACCATCGCAGGGCCGGCAGGGCAGCGGACAGAGGGCGTGCGGAACCAGCTCAGAAGGCATGGCGTGAGGTTCCGGTTCTCCCCGACACCGGACGGATACAGGCCATGGGACGACCTTTAGCCTTGACTGCGACATGGCCATTTGCGATCTTCCGGCGCATGGGACTTGCTGCGGTAAAGCACCTCGCCAGCCTGTCTGCCGATGGAATCAGGCGTCTGCGCGAGCGCCACCAGAGCCACGTTGATCGCTCGGGCGGGCCCGAGTCGTGTTGGCCATGGATGGCCCAGCGCAAAGAAGGATATGGCGTCGTCTATGGTCGCCGCGATGGCCGATGGCGGTGGGTGGGCTATGCGCACCAATTCGCAGTCGCTTTCGATTCGCCGATTCCAGATGGCCAATGCGTTCTGCATCGATGCGACAACCCCCCCTGCTGCAATCCGGCGCACCTCTTCTTGGGCACTCAGGTGGAGAACATCCACGACATGTGCCGGAAGGGCCGGGACCGGCATCTCCGCGGTCGTGAGAACTACCCCGGGATGCATCCCGAACACGCGCAGGGCGAGCGCAACGGCAATGCCAAGCTCACCGCGGAGAAGGTGGCCGAAATCAGGCGGCGTGCCGCGGCTGGCGAAACGAAGGCGGCGCTCTCGCGTGAGTTTGGGGTGTCCGACGTCCATGTGGGCTGCATCGTTTCAGGCAAGGCATGGCGCGCTGTCTCGCCATAGGAGCCCATGCGGACGATACCGACATAGGCGCCGCGGGCCTCTTCCAGCGTCACACCGGGCGCTACGTCCTCATCGCCACCCACGGCGAGCGGGGCGGAGACGGAGCCACCCGCACGGCAGAAGCTCGCGCCGCCATGGACGTGCTCGGGGCCACGGGCACTGTCCTGAACCACCCCGACACTGATGTTCGAGCTGCCGCCCTAGCGCCGGACATCGAGCGCGTCATCCGCGAATTCCGCCCGACGCACATCCTCACCATGTCCCCTCGCGACGCGCATCAAGACCACGCCGCCGTGAGCCAGGCGACGCTGATCGCCGCCCGCGACTGGTGCGGGACCATTCTGGCCTACTACACGCCGTCCGTCGCTGAGCGCTTCGTCCCAAACTGGTTCGTTTCGCTGACGGAGGACGAGATGCGGGTGAAGATGGCGGCGGTGGCCTGCCACAAGAGCCAGAACGGGCGGCCCTACATGGCTCCATCCTACCTGGAAGCTGCAGGGCGGTACTGGGCGCAGGTGACTCGCTCAAGCAGACCGTTTGTGGAGCCCTACGAATTGTTGCGTCACAGGGAGCCCTGAGCCATGTCCAGCCACGCGCGCACGCTGCCTTGCGCCGTGACAGCCGCCGAGCTGGAGGCGCGGTCCCTGCACCCGCCCCCATGGCTCAACAAGCCCATCTCAGTCCCACCGGGCTACTCGCTCACCGACGTGGAGTGGATCCTGATCTCCTGCATCAAGCCAGGGAGGCAGGACCGCTTCCAGACGGACGCCCGCCCCATGGTGGCCCCGGGCCTGAGCTACCCGGCGCTCATCCTGGGCGTCAAGGGTGGCGCCGGGGCGAACACGGTCGTGGACGGGCATCACCGCTACTTCGTCCTGCTGGATCAGGGGTGGCGGGGGCGGGTGCCTGTGGTGCATAGCTCGGAGCGCTGGTTGCACCACTTGGGGCGCTGACGCGAGATGTTGCATCGCAGGGAGCCTTGGGCCATAGTGCGCTCACGGGCACCTGGCGCAGCATGTGCAGGTTTGCGGTAAGGAATGCGCCAGAGGCCCGGCCTTCTTAGGAACCGCAATGACCAAGACTCCACCACCAAGCGGCGGCCTCAGGGACTCGACCCAGATCGGCATCTCCTGCACAGGCGCCCTCGTCGAGAGCGTCTTGTCAGGGCCGGAGCCAACGGAGACCGGCCTCCGCGTGTTCCAGTCATTCAGGCCAGTCCCTGTCGAGCATGACGACGCGCTGACCCTGGCCGAGACCCTGTTGACCCTTCGACGCTTCACGACCTGCTCTGTTCCGATCGATCTTGGCGCCCCTTTCGAGCGGCTGACAGCTCAAGGCCATGCAGAGGTGACCAGCGACGGACCGGCGTGGCCGGGCTTCCGGGGCTACCGCGTCACCACCAGCGGCGCCAGGCTCGGCAAGGCGGTCCTGCAGCACATCCAGGTATGCACGGGCACTTTCGAGCGGGCTCGCCCGGACGGGTGCATGGAGCGGCTTTGCTGTCCGCGTTGTGGGGGCGATCTGGATTTGTTGCAGCGCGAGGAGTCATGAGCCATAGTGCAGGCATGACAACCCTCGTCTCAATCGCGCCGCCACCGACCCCTGCGGGCCAACCCTATCGCGACACATCCCAAGTCGGCGTCCGCGCCGTGCGGGTGCTGGCGCCGGGCGACTTCGCGCCGCGCCAGCCCGTGCTGCTGACCGCGGACTTTGACTGCGTGCATTCATCGTTCCGTCCGACGAAGATCGCGGCCCACGCGATCGTCGCAGCCATCTACTCGGCGCCGGGCCAGCCGGACGTGACGCGGACCCACAAGCTTGACGAGCTGCCGGACTACTTCACGCTGTCCGAGCTGCTGATCGATGGGGTGTCGGTCGCGCTGCCGCGCAAGGGATGCGCTGGCGCTGGCATCGCCCCGCCTGCCATCCGGCGCACGATCCGGGTGTACTGGCTGGTGGACAGCGGCCTGCTCGATTTCCTCGCCGAGAAGTGCGGCGATCTGCCCGACGGGTACGGCGCCACCCCCAGGGCGGTGGTTGTCACGATCGACACCAACTTCTACGGGCCGGTGGAGCTGCCGCGCGGCGAGCAGCCGAGGCACTGACCAGGGGAACCATGAGCGTTCTTGCCTGCGACAGAAGCGGCTGCCCCAGCATCATGTGCGACCGCCTGATCCTGGACGGATCCGCCTACCTCTGCGACTCGTGCAATGACGAGCTGCTGAGCTTCAGGAAGACCTGGCCGGAGCGGATGACCGGGGCGGACGTGAAGGCGAAGATCGAGCGCTTCCTGACCACGCAGCCAGGCACGTACAGTCAACCTCTCGACCGAGACGGGATCGACGATCACTTCTCGGCGCTGACAGGCAACCACCGATGAGAACCCACTGCGCCCAGCCTGACCGCGACGAGCCGCGCATCGAGTGCGGCTACCCGCTCCCCTGTCCGCACCACACCAGGGTAAGTGGCGAGGCGATCCTCGACGCGGACCCACGGTACGTGGTGGCTGAGCTGCCTGCGGTAAGCGGAGCCGCAGGGACGCGCAAGCCAGGGCGTGCCCGGACCGTGGACGAGATCATCGCCCTGGCCCGGGAGCTCGATGCGATGCAGGCGACGCCAGATCAGGCGAACCGGATCATCGACAGGATGGTCCCCTCCGCTGGCGGTGGCCGTCGTCGCCGAACCAAGGACTCCAAGCAATGACCCGCATCATCACCCTCTCCGTCAACGAGAACCCCGTCTATGCCTGGTTCGTCCCCCTCTGCACCCTCATGTGGCGCCAGGTGGCAGGCTTCGAGGTCTCCTGCCTGTTCGTGGGGCCGCTTGACCCCTGGATCGAGGCGAAGTGCCACGAGGTGGGAACGCGCGTCTACGCCTGTAGCCCTGCCGTGGGCGGTGGCGCCGCAGCGCAGCTCATCCGCCTGTTCACCTACCTCGTGCCGGGGATCGAGCCCGACGACTACCTGCTGAGCGTAGACGCCGATGCCTGGCCCCTGGCTCGCGCCTTCGAGCCGAGCGGGGCGCCGATTGACCTGCTCTACCCGGCCTGCGCGGACCACGCCGAGACGCCCTACTTCCCGATCGGCTACATCGGGGCGAAGGCGAGGGCGTGGTGCGAGTTCATGGGCATCGGCGGGGCGAGCCCCGAGGCGGGCCTGGCGGAGCTCTACCGCACGGATCCGGTGCTCCTCGCCGGGCATACCGGGTGGAACTTCGATGAGACGCTGGTCACGCGCAAGATCAAGGCGTGGGCAGGCTTCCGCGGGGCGCGCATTACCAAGCGGCCCGGCGACCCGCCGCTTGACCGCATCGACCGGGCGGGATGGGTCGCCCACCCGCAAGCGAAGGGGCACATCGACGCCCACCTCCTCCGCCCCGGGTGGACGGAGGAGAACTGGCCCCGGCTGCGGCCCCTGCTTGAGCAGTGCCTGACAGGGGAGAGCCTGGCCTGGGCGGATGCCTACCGGGCGGAGTGGCTTGCGCGGTCATGATGCAGATCGGGCAGATCGACGGCGAGGCGGCGCTTTGCTTTCCTGAGGTGGTCATCTCCCCGGGCGGGACCGAAGAGGTCTACGGCGTCTCGGATGAGTACGTACTGCGGCTCGGGGATTCGGAGATGGTCGTGGCCGCTGAGGGGGCGTCGGACCTGCGCATCCTTGAGTGGCGCGTTGGCGATCAGCCATGGCAATCGGCGTTTCGCTCCCCCGTTCGCGCGCTCCTGTTCGCAGTCGGTCGGGCAAGGATCAGCGGAGGCTTCACTATCTGCTGGGCGCCGCCCGGAACGCCTGTCAGCCTCCGCGTTGAGAACACAGGCCTGGAGCCTCGCACCTTCCGGTGTGGGCTGCTGTGGCGCTACCTCCAGAGGCCCAGATGAACGCAGACGCCCAGATTGAGCGCCGCTTCCACGCCGCCGTCAACATGACCGCGGCGGAGATCGAAGCCTGGCTCCGCACGCCGGAGTCCCGCGCCGTGGGCTTCCGCCGCCCTGGCGCCACCTCGTCGGTCGGGCACCAGTCGGGGCGGAAGATCGTGCGGCTCCTCCGCGAGGGGCCAAAGACCACGGCAGACTACGCCCACATGCGCAAGGTCGCAGGCTATGTGGCAAGGCACCTGGCCCAGCGCCCGCAGGGGGACGTGCGGGAGACGCCCTGGCGCTATTCGTTGATGAACTGGGGGCATGACCCCGCCAAGGGAGGCGCATGAATCGGCGCCAGTCGCTCCCCGTTGCCCTGCGGGCCGCCATCCGCAAGTCGTCGCTGTCGGCCTATGAACTGTCAAAGCGCAGCGGCGTCAGCGACAGTGTGATCTCGCGGTTCCTGAACCGGAAGCAGGGCATCACCCTCGACACAGCAGAACGGCTCGCCAGGGTGCTGCGCCTGGCCCTGACATGAGGAGACAACGATGAGCGACGATCCGCGCATGGACGACTGGGCCACCCACGTTCCTGCTCTAGCCGCCTGCCTGGCGGCGACCCATGGACCCGTGCTGGAGGTGGGGGCCGGGATCTGGTCCACGCCGATCCTGCACGCCGCCTGCGCCCCAGCGCGGCGCCACCTCCTGACGATGGAGGGCAAGCCGGAGTGGCTGGCCCGCTTCCTGCCGATGGCGACGCCCTGGCACGAACTGCGCGCCGTGGACGACTGGACGAAGTGGGAGGTGCCCTGCGGCCCGTCGCTGCTGCACTGGGATGGCCCCGCCGCCGGGTCGCCAGAGGCGGGGACGCGGCCCGGCGTTGCCCTGATGCGGCCCGCCCGGTGGTCGCTGGCCTTCGTGGACCATGGCTATGCGCCCCGCGGCCCGGTCGTGGCGGCGCTGCGAGGGCATGCAGACATCGTGGTCATGCACGACAGCGAGTGCCACTACTGCGGTTACACGGCGGGCCTTGCGGGGTATGACTGGGTGTGGACGCACACGCACTCGCCGACGTGGACCACCCTCGCCGGCATGGGAGAGCGGCCCGCGTGGCTTGAGTCCGGGCTGGCGCCGGGCATCTGGGGCGTGCCTGCGCCTTATCGAGGTTAGCGTATGATCAGACGGTACATGGCTGGGTACAGCTTCACCATTTCTCTCATGTGCGTGCTGCTATTTGCGCACCTGCTGCACTTGAACCCAAAGCTCAGTGCGGGCGCTTGCATGGTGGCGATTGTGTATATCCTTGGAGCGTCTGTGTGGTTTGGGGCTGGCGTGATCAATGCGCTGCACGTCTTGCGCCCGCCGCAGGGCAGGAGTGGGCGGGGCGCGGCGGACGAGGCTTCGTGATGGGCATCCCGACGGAGCCAGGACTCACCGAAGGCCAGCGCCGCGACAAGCAGACCGGCCTCGTCCAGCCGTGGTTCACCCACCCGGCGCTCGACGTGGTGCAGACGTGGGACCTGCGCGGCAAGTCCGTCCTTGAGTGGGGCGGGGGCTGCTCAACGGCATGGTGGGCGGACCGCGTGGGTCCGACGGGCCGCGTGACCACCGTCGAGTGCAACTGGTACTCCGAGTGGTGGCCCCGCCTGCAGGAGATGGCCGCAGCCTACCCGCAGGTGACGCTGCACAACCTGCCCATCGAGGACTACCAGCGAGCCGTGGACGGGGCCGCGTGGGACCTGCTCCTGTCAGGCCAGGCGCCGCGGTGGGACATCGTGGTCGTGGACGGGCAGCCGACGCACCTGCGCACGAACTGCCTGCGGAGCGCGCTGACGCTGCCAAGGCCCATCACCATCATCTGCGACAACTACATGCAGGACCGCGTGTATGACGACAAGGACGCCGCGGTGATGATGGCGCCATACCCCGGCGAGTTCCACATCCAAGCGGACCACACCGACCACGACGGGCACGGCTGGCAGACGGCCATCTGGCGCCTGCCGTGAGCGTTCTCATCCTGGTGCTGTCGTCGCACGTCCCGCCCTACGGCAAGCTCTATGAGGGCCAGCGCCGTACCTGGGACAGCCTTGCCGTCCCCGGCGTCGAGACGCAATTCTACTTCTGCGAGACGTGGGACACCTACACGCCTTTCCGACCGGCGCTCGACGAGGCTCTGCGGAAGTCCTGGACGCACCTCTTCCGCACCAACTCATCGAGCTACGTCGATAAGCGCATGCTGCTGGAGTTCGTGGCGGGCATGCCGACGGAGCGGTGCTACTGCGGTATCTCGGGCCACTTCCACGGCATCCCCTACACGTCGGGCAGCGGCACGCTCCTATCGCGAGACGCAGTGCAGATCATCCGGGCGGCGCTGGACCGTCCGATCGACCTGCCCGGCGAGTGCGAGGACGTGTTCATGGGCAAGGCCCTGCATGCTGCAGGCGTGGCCGTGACGCCGGGGGCGCAGCGCTTCGACTACTGGGCGAGCGAGCGTCGGGGGCCGCTGCCAGACGTGTTCCATTATCGTTGCAAGGGGCTGGCGCCGAACGGCTCACGGCGGGACCTGGAGGCGTTTGACGACATCCACCGCATGAAGCTGGCGAAGGCGGTGAGCGGGTGAGTGTAAATTTTCTCGACTTCGCAGAGATCATCATCCGTCGCTATGCACTCGACTTGGCGGCTGGCGCTGCGGATCCTGGGTTCTCGTGGGATGACTTCCCGCAAATGGCCATGTCCTATGTGAGAATGCAGTGGGTGGAAGGCTATGGCCGCAGCGCACGGACGCTGAGTCGCTATTCCGTCGAGCTGACCGTCCGCGCCGAGGCCGTCGCCAGGGACCACTTCAAGGCGCACGTCGCGCAGCCCGGCATCTTCGTCTATGAATCAGCAGATCTGCCCGGCCAGTGGGTCGCCCACGACTTGCTCACAGACACAGTCACGCAGGGCAACAGCCGCCACCACGCGATCTCGATGCTGGGAGAGGCGCTGGCCCTGCGCGCATGCGGCGCCGGGGCCGATAACACGAACACGAGGACGGAATGAAGGAGCGAGGCAAGGAAATGATGGTGACCGAGCATGCCAGGGCGCTCGCGTGGGTCGGGATCGACACGATCCGCGCAATCCCAGCGGACGATGAAGGCCCGGTCATCCTCGGCGGCCTCGTCCAGCCGGGCCGGTCCGCAAAGATCCTCACGCGGGTCTATCGACCCTTCAAGGGCGATCGCCTGGTCGTCTCGCGAGACAGCGCGAAGGTCTTCCAGATTACCCACGTCTACGCGGGCTGCGACCGGGCCATCCCATCGCCGAGCCACGGCCCGATCCCGCTGGAACCGTTTTCCGTGGACCTCGACGCACTCGCTTCGGTGGGGAAGGCTGCCTTCGATGGGACCACGCTCTCCCTGCAACTGAACCTGCCCGACGGGCTGCGCAAACTGGAGTCCGCGGCAGGCGTCCTCGGCGGGCCATTCCCGATGCCGGTCGCGCACGCGGGAATGGACATCGCAATAACGATCGAGAATATCGGGAAAGTGCCAGCTCGTCTCAGGGGCGCCTTTCTGGGGATGAACCTGCTGTGACCCGCCCTGCCTTCGACCCCATGACCTTCCCCCTGGAGGCAGACCTGTCCCGTGCCGACGTGCGGCTCCTGCACAAGCTCTGCGCGGACAAGGCCGTCGTTGAGTTTGGCTGTGGTGGATCCACGGTCCTCCTTGGGAACTTCGCCTCCCGTGTCATCAGCTACGACACGGATCCCTCCTGGATCTCTCGCACGGCCACCCGCCTGTCTCGCGAGCCGGGGCACACCTGCGCGGAGCTTCGCCAGTGCCAGGAGGGGGTGGTGCCAGATGGCCTGCCCCCGGCGGACGTGTACTTCATCGACGGGTGGTGCCCAGACCGGCCCCGGTGGGTCCGCGAGGTGGTGCTGCAGGGGCTGACCAAGCTCCTCATCTACCACGACAGCCGGTCCGGGGAGATGACCACGCTGGCAAGTGCGCTGGTCTATCCCGTGACGCTGTGCCTCCGCTCCGTCGAGTACCACGTCGAGGACAGCAACATGGCCGTGCTGCAGTGCGGGGAAGGGGTGAAGTACGTGAACTGGAATGAGGCGGAGCCAGAGAACAGGCTGCCATTCCTGTCCTGATCGGCCTTGCGTCGCAAGGGGGCATGGGCGATAGTGCGCCGCATGAATCCAAGCGATCGCGTCGCCAGGGCGCTCGACGGCATCCTCGACGCGGCCTACGACAAGGCCCTCGCCAACGCCCGCGATGAGGGCCTCGTGCGGGCCGACCGGATGTGCGTGACTGTGCTCATCCCGCTGCGGTTCCGCGTCGCAGACATTGGAGCCGCCGAGGATAGGCTCCTCGCTCGCGCGCCCCGTGACGCCCTCAAGAAGATCGCTGCCGCTGGCGTGACCAACGGTTCGTGGTGCTGCATCGTCGAGCCGTATCAGTCGCTGGTGCCAGAGGGGCCGAACTACCTGCCGCCGAAGCGGGGTGTCCGATGAGGACCGGCATCGTCCGTCAGCCAGAGGAGGCGGAGCAGTACGACCGCCTCATGGATGCAGCGCAGCACCTGGGCTCGGGCATCGAAGGGGCGACCGCCTGCCGCGACTCACGCGGGCGCCTGTACCTGTCTGTGCGGACCCAGAGGGGTGTGCTCGACGTGGTGCCAGCGCATGAGGGCGGGGCACGTCCGCCGGGCGAGGTCCGCTCATGAGCCATGCCCGCGACTTACTGCCGCGCGTAGTGGCCTTCGCCTCGTACCTGCAGCGGAGCCACCCCATCGCATGGGTGCTCCTCCTTGCGCTGGAGGTGACGCTGGTCATCCTCGCCGTCGAGGAGCGGGAGTGGGTGGACGTGGCGCTCGATGGGGTCTGTGCCCTGTTTCTGCTGGCAGGGTACTGGCCCGCCGCCCGCAGCGACGAACCGTAGAAACGCACAAGCCGAAGACAGTTTCCCTTCCCCGGCTTGCCAAACCTGACGCTTTCGCGCCGTCTCTAGATCGTCAATCAGAGACATAGCACGAGAGCACAGGGAGGGCAAGATCGCCGCCCCTTCTGGATTTCTCGCTAGCGCATAAAGACCATGCACTGCCAGGGGTGTCATGGTGTCTCCCGCATGAGATCAACCTGCCCAGAGACGCTTTGCCGCCTGACTGCGGTGCTTGCGCTTCGCGGGCTCTCCGTCCGGGCGTTCGCTGCGAAGTGTGGCTTCTCAAACGGCCATGTCCGGGCTGTGGTGCAGGGCTTGCGGGTGCCTTCGGAGCGCTTGCGCCTAGCCATGGAGGAGGAGCTCTCCGCGAAGGAGTGGCGCTTTGTGCGGGGGGAGATCGACACCTTGACCGTGGCCCGTGGGGCCAAGAGGACAGCATGAATTCCACAGCAAGGGTGCGCAAGCCGGTGCGACTCCTCTTTGGCCCGACGTTCGCAAGGGAGCCGAGGGCGTTCTGCGAGCCGCGGAGGAATCCCTATCTCGACTCCGTGCAGATGGGTGTGCAGTGCCGCGGCACCTTCGATCCGCTCGCGTGGGACGATCTGGCGCTGCCGAGCATCACGGGTCAGTTGCGGGTCCACGACTCGTTTAGCCCCACGAAGCTCATCGCCGACGAGCAGATCATTGCCACCTTCTCGAACGAAGCCGGTGAGCAGGGGTCGGTCGCCGTCGATGTCGATCATGCCGGCGACCTGCTCCTCGTCGGCACCTTCGCCGGGACCAGGAACCTGTTCCCCAACGCGCCGTGCCAGGAGACGGCCATCTCCTGCAGTGCGATCTCGGCGCGCTCCCTCGCCAACGACGTGTCGTGGCCGCGGATTCCCGCCGGAGTGGACCTCACGGTCACCTTCGCCATTCGATCCTCCGTCCTGTGCAGGGCGGAGGCGCCGGAGGGATTCACGACCCTCGTGTCTATCGAGGTGATCGGCTGCCTCAACCTCTTCGGAACCAAGACAAAGGACTGACAGCATGAACACCATCAAGCTCATGGGCAAGGCCCGCTCCGTCGTGGAGCGCGTTCGCACCGCCATCGTCTCCTGGCTGTTCCCCGGCTCCACGGGGGAGAGCACGCAGTTTGGCGTGAAGTGCAGCGGCACCTTCCTGGCCTCGGCGTGGGACGGCGAATCGCTGCCGACCGTGACGGGCCGCGTGCGGATGTACCAGTCCTTCACGCCGCTGCGAGTGGTGGCCGACGAGCAGCTCATCATCACCTTCAAGAACGGCAAGAGCGAGGCCAAGGTCGCCGTCGATGTCGCTGACGCTGGCGACCTGCTGCTGGTCTCCACCTTTGCCGGGAACAAGAACTGCTTCCCGGTGGCCCCGGATCAGACCACCGGCATCAGCGGGCGCTCGCTGGCGAACAACTCCCTCGGCAACCGGGTCGCCTGGCCGACGATCAATGGTGGCATCGACCTGGTGGTGGTCTTCGCGCTGAGGCGCACCGCCGCGTTCCGCGCCGCGCCCCCGCCGGGGTTCACCGCGGCCGATCTCCACAGCGTCGAGGTGGAGGCGATCTTGAACTGCTTCGGAGAGCTGCTCAAGTAGGCGCTCGGCGCGGGCTCGGTTGCGCATGGCCCCGGCGAGCTCTATGCTAAATGCATGCGCTCCCTCCTTTGCGCCCTTCTCCTTGCTCTCTCCGCCTGTACCAGAGACAGCGACCCGTGCCAGGATACCGTCACTGGCCACCTGGAAGGCTACGGCATGGGGACCGGGGCTGATGGCGGCACCATCGCAGCGCTTGACGTGCGCGTCACGAATTCGAGCACGGAGAGCCTTGCCGTCGGCGACCATGTGACGGTCCCTGTCGCATCCATCGGCTTTGACGAAGGCTACCCACCTGACGCCGTGCTGCTGACAGGGCGGCTTGACCCGGCATGCGCGGGAGTGGCGGAGCCGTGGTTCAACGTGGGCACGCCCTGCTTTCGGGCCTGTACAGTGGGGTTTCGGTTCCCGGACCTTGGCGTGAGTGATTGAAGCTCGCTGGCTGATTGGTTCGCTCAGCGCGGGTGGGTGTGCTATAAGGCAGCGCATGCACACCAACTCAAGCGGTGGGGATCTGGTGCGCCTCCGCGCGCTCCCTCCAGGCCCTGACCCTGATCCCTCCAAGTTCAAGCTCTCGTCCGTGGCCACCCTCAAACACGACCCGACCGCAGAGGAGCAGGCCGCTGGCATCCGCCGCCAAGAGGCAATGCTCTTCTGGCAGGAGCAGGGGCGGCGGGCGGTGTTCGAGATCGCCTTCGACCTGCAGGAGCCGCTGCCCGACGGCCTCAAGCTTGAGGCGCTGATCACATGGATCTCCGTCGATGGCGCGTGGGGCCTTCACCCGCTTCCGATCAAAGGCACTGGCGTTCGCACCGCCCTGGTTGCGGAGACGCATGTCAGCGTCACCGTGATCGCCTACGCGGCTCCCGGCGCCGCCGCCTCGGCGCCCGCGACCGTCCGCGCCACCCTGAACGCCAACCCGGGCACCGATGAGGCTCGCGCCGAGGTATTGCGCGAGGAGGAGCGCACGGGACTGGACCTGTCGGGCCTGCGCCCATGAGCGGCAAGCGCCAGCGCCCCTCGCTGACGTGCTGCGATGCAGCGCGCATCACCCGCGCCGTGACGCTGGAGGCCGAGGGGCAGGGGCAGTCCGACTTTGCCGAGCGCTGCCGCATTGACCCGCCCGTCTGGCGCCTGTACTTGGACGCGCGCGAGTTCGGCGAGTCGCTAACCACGGCGGAGCGGCAGACGCGCTTCGAGGCAGGCCGGACCCCCGTTCGGTTCTGCCCGTTCTGCGGCACCCCGGCGCCAGCGCTTCGCCCGCGGAAGAAGCCGCCCGCGAAGGTGTCCATCAGCATCGACGGCGGCTACTACTGCAGCACCTGCCACAAGGACCATGGCTGCAGGTGCGCCCCGCCTGAGTCGCTCTGGGAGCCGGTCTCGTGAGGGAGCCCCGCCTCAGCTCGCGCCCGGTCCGCGACGCAGAGGGCAATGTATCGCGCTCCGATGCGGAGATCGGCGACCCGCTGCCCGACGGCGGCACCCTCTCGCAGCGCGCATGGCTTGAGGCGATGCGGGCTGCAGGCTGGACAGCGTTTTGCTGCTGACGGGTGGGTCCGGTGCGTGTGCTGGGTTTCGGTGGCAGAGGCGCTGGAGTCCCTCGTGCCCGATCTGCCCAAGAAGGAGGATGCATGAGCGCAACCAAGACGAGGTGCCGCTTCTGCGAGTCTGAGCCCATGGTGCTGCGCGATCTGCGCAAGCATGTAGCCGACAAGCACCCAGAGCAGGCCGCGCAGATCAGGGACTCCCTCGGAGCGCCCCCCGCGAACCAGCATCTGCACCGGGGCCGCGACTACGGCGCACGCGGAGCCGGTCTCGGCGCAGAGTTCCGGCGCCGCATGGGGTACGGGCCAGTGACGGGGAGCGCTCCTGACGTGGAGGACAAGGAATGAGCGACGACGCGGACATCGCCAAGTGGAAGACCGCTCACCCGCGCCCCTTCGGGCCGGATCCTGACGCCCTCACCGGCAAGGACCGCGCCGCCGTAAGAGCGCACCTCGCCTTTGCCCTGCTCGACTGCGTTGTCACCTCGCACGCCGACCGCATCCAGGCGCAGGGCGTCCCGCTGGTCTACGAGCGAGGAGAGACCACGATCCGGCTGAGGCTGGGCCTGCGGGTGCTGGTGCTCGGAATGACCCCGCAGGAAGAGGCGGTGCGCGTCACCTTCGCCAGCGTGTCGCTCTACACGGGCGAGGAGAAGGCGCAGCTTGCGGCAACCTGGCCACCTGCCGACCTGCCGCAGGAGTGCATGCGCGAAGCCGCCGAGGCGCTGGCGGGCGACGCGCGAGCATTTTTGTTGCAAGGATCCGTGCCTGCGTAGCAAATTGCACACATGCCGGCTGGTTCCATCGTCCTGCTAGCGCCCATTGCGGGCTTACTTCTGGGTGCGTTTCTGCTCTGGTCGTGGCGGCGGACTGACCGACTTCGGAGATGCGCGGAGTGCATGGAGTGCAACGAGATCGTTGTGGAGGAGGTGTACATGCTCCACGACGATCTCTGGCGCCGGGCGGCTGGTCGCTGGTCGCTGGCTGGGTTCCTGCACCTGAAATGCGCAGAGAAGCGGCTTGGCCGCCGCATACGGCGCACTGATCTCACCGACGCGCCCTGCAACGAATCCCTTGCCCTTGGCGGCCCATGACCGCCCGCATCCTCGCCCTCGTCCCCACCATCCCGCCCCGGCGCCGCTCCTGCACCCGCCTGCTTGCCGAGCTGGCCCAGCAGTCCCGCCCCCCTGATGGAGTCCTCCTGTGCCTGGATGGCTACGGAGAAGCCGAAGCTCCGCCTTGCCCCCTGCCCGTGGTGCAGCTCCGAACGCCCGTCTTATCTGGTCCAGGGGCGAAGTGGCGCGTCGTGCAGGAGCTGCGGGCAACCGGGCGAGAGCCGCCGCTTGACATCGACTGCCTGGCGCCTGACGACGTTCTGGTCTGCATCGATGATGACGCCATGCTCTGCGAGGCCCCCCACTTCCTACGTGAGCTAGTCGCCACCGTGGGAGCGGAGGGTGCTGCTGCAGCCATGGGTCGCACGCCAGCGGGCCGGTTCGCTCCGCCCGGTGCGGTGAGCAGCGGCCCCCTGGTCTACGGGTGCGGGCTGGGCCTTGCTGTGCGGGTGGGGCACCTCGCTGGCCTGCATGACCTGGCAGAGCGCGTGCGAAGGGCAGGGGGACCAGATGCCCTTGGGCCTGCCGGTGACGATGACGCCCTGGTGAGCGCCCACCTGTGGCTGCAGGGGATCCCTATCCTGCATGCAGCGGCGGGGAATGTGTATGCAGCACCAGGGACACAGGAGTCGTCGCTTACCGTCGTGAGACGGAGACGGGGCGAGGGGATTGAGGACCAGAAGAAGGCGATCGCCAGGATCACGGGCTGGCCATGGCCGGGGTTCAAGTCGATCAGGTAGGCGATCTGCGGTTTGTTTCTCGACGGGAAGTGCGATTTCTGCACGTACCTAGTTGACAAAGTAAACCACCTGTCATAGCTTCAGGTCCAGAAGCGAGGACGGGCAAATGACTGCATACCAGGCATACCGCACCATGAAGTGGACCAGCGACAAGGATGCGTGTGAGGAGTGCGACAGAGTCATGGGGGAGGGCCGCTTTGTCGAGGGTCGGTTGGGCCACTACTGCTCCAAGAAGTGCCTCATAGAGGCTGAGTCTGGCTCTGACTACGACGAGCGCGGTTCGGAGCGGAGTCAGATGGGTCTGGTGCGGTAGACACCCGGTCAGAAGCGAGGACGAACATGGCGACCACGGAGACCCCGAACCCCGGCATGGAGGCGCTGCTTGCCGCAGCGCGAGCGCTCGCGCAGTGCGAGCATCACATGTCCTCCCTGGATGAGGAGGGGTACTTCCACACCTGCCACGAGTGCGGTGCAACCAGGCGCACGGGCCACTCCGCGGCGTGGGAGCCCACCGATCTCGTCGCCGCTGTGATTGCGGCTCTGCCCCCTGGCCAGTAGCCACCCACGACGGAGAGGAGGACGAACATGCTCCACTACATCAAACGAGTTCAGGCGGAGCAGTTCATCCCCGAGGACGAGTTCGAGCCGAACTCGGACACGATCCCGCACACCTACCACCCCGATGCGGCGTGGCACTGCCCCAACTGCGGGTGGAATGCGCAGATCGTGCAGAGCCCCGGCGGCAAGATCGGTGGCCGGTGGTATGCGTGTCGCCACTGCGGATGGCGGAATCACACCCTCATGCCGGGCCTCGGCGGCTCGGCGCGTCTGTACCTCATGCCCGTAGACGACGGGCGCGTGGTGGCCGCCGATGACGACTACCGCCAGAAGCTCCCCATCCAGCTCCGCGGGTGCGGGACCGAGGAAGAGCGGGCCTTCGCGCGGAGGATGGCCGGACAACGGCAAGGAGGTGACGCATGAGTCTGCCCGTGGACAGTATCCGCCAGCTCGTCAACCCGACTCCGATGATGATCATCCGGCCCGACCGGGTCCACCTGTCGGTGGTGTCCGTCGAGATCGGGGAGGACGGCTGGCCTCGCGAGTACGACTCCAGCGGCACCGGGCAGGCCATCCTGGCCTGCCGCACGCACCGGGTCGCCCTCTTGGCTGACCGCGAGCCGTGGATCCGCGGGCTCCCCTGCAGGATGAAGTAGCCACGCAACCCCACAACAAAGCGAGGCCCGCCCGCCTCGGCGACATGAGCGAGAAGATGCAGACCCGCGACCGTGCGCCCCGGGGGCTGCGGAGCCATCACCGCTTCAGCGCCATCGGGCGCAACAGCATGGGCAACCTGCAGGCCAAGAATGAGGCGCTCGCCCTGGCTGAGCGGCTCGACGAGGACTGCCTGACCGAGAACAAGCAGGAGGAGCCACGCGAATGTACAACCCCACCCAACGTGGAAGCGGACCTGCTTACAGCGCGGGTGGACCGCGCAAGACCCGCCTGCGCTGTCGAGGAACTCCGCGCCCTTGGGTGCGAGCCCGGACTGACGACGTGGTGGCAGGCCGTGCGGGCGCTCCGCTTGCGGCATGGCCTGTCGGAGGCAGAGATGGACGCGCTGCTCCTGGAGGTACACGGCATATGAGCCAGTTTTCGTACTGCGGTGGCTGTGGCTATGGAGCCGAGGACCACAGCAACCACAAATGTCGAGGGCGGGTCTGCTCTCGCTGTGGCACAACAAAGCACGAGTGGGCGCTGGGGTGCGCCTGCCGTGCCCCGGTCGTCACCCTCGCAGAGTACGACCGCACTGCGGCGGCGCGGCGCAGGGCGGAGGCTCCGCTTCGCGTCAGCATCGAGGAGAGGGCCAGGAGATGACACAGACCCACGACAGCGACGCCATCGCCGCCGAGATCCTGCGACTCGACGAGCGCGGCAGAGGCTACACCGAAGACGACCACCACCGGCTCCAGGAGATCGCCCCAGCGCTGGCGCGAGCGTGGCTCTCGCGCCGGGTCGAGTACCGCCCCGGCCTGCCGTCCGCCGCAGCCATCGACGCCCAGCGCGAGCGCGGAGGGTGGTGGCAGTACAAGAGGCCAGACCATAGCCCGCCTCAGCTCATCGAGCTCCGCGCGCGGCGCCTGCCCTTCCTTACCGATGGAGCCGCCCCGGAGATTCTGGGCAACCGCTACCAGAGCCGGGACGGGTACAAGGACTGGCGCCCGGTGGAAGGGACGGGTTGGAAGACGGAACAGAACCCGTTCAAGAAGGCCGACCTGCGCGCCGACGACCCGAGCGAGTGGTCCTGGCGACCCTGCGCCGCCGACGCGGATCCGCTACCGTGGGAGGCGGGGCAAGAGGGCAGCTCAGGCGCCGATCTGGTCGCCGAAGTGCAGCGCCTACGGGCGGAGAATGCGGAGCTGCGAGACCAACTTGAGGCGGAGCGCCTCGATGCACTGGAAGCCGGAGAGAGGGTGCCATGAAACAACGGGTGCTGGCCGGGTCTGACCCGAGGTGGCCTGATTCGGCCTCGGGAGTGGCTGGGTTCGAGCGGCGCCGCCGAAGTGGCCGGATTTGCCCCTCAGCGCCCCCGGCCAAGATAGTATGGAGCCTCACGGGTCCTGGGCGGGGCGTACCTGAGTGCCTACGGCTCGCTGAGTGCGGCCTGGTCCTCGCTGCGACGACGGGACACCTCCCCGACGACGGCGCCGCGCACGAACTCAGCGACGGACTCGCCCGCGTTGAGCACGGCTCGGACGGAGCGGACGTTGTTGCGGGTGAGGTTCACGGCGATGCGTCGGGGCGCCCGCCGCTCGGCGAGGAGCGCCGCCAGCTCGGGGAGGGTCGGCGCGGTGGCGCTACGCTGCCCATCGTCCCCAGCGAAAAAGTAGACCCGCTCGTCGCGGTCAAAGCCGACGATGCCCCGGTGGAGCCACCCGCCCAAGATGAAATAAATGGACTCGTCTTGGACCCCGAGGAGGTTCTGTGCCATAGTGCGCCTCAACTCTCCCGGGACTTACCCTCCCGGGCGGGCCAGGAGACGGGGGGTGCGACCAACACCCCTCGTCTCCGCTCTTGCGCAGCGCCCGGCGTGGGCGCGTTTGCGGATGGAGTTACTTCATACGGGGAACGGTATCAGGCGGGGCTGACAAAGTGGGCAGCAGCGACGGAGCCTACCAATGACAATGCGAGGCCGGTCACGCTCGCCGAGCTGCACAAGCTGCAGCGCCAGTTCGAGCGCAACCGTCGTCGGCTTGAACGCTTGCGGCGATCGATCGATGCCATGTTGCGACTGGCCGAGTATTGCCAACGGGACCGGGAGCTGCTGGTTTTTCGGGATGTTTTCAGCGCATTAGCTCCGCTTCCATTGCGCTCTCAGTCTGTCGATCTCTCCCTGCAGGCGCCCAGTCTCAGCGTCGTCGCCTCTGCCCCTGGCGTCAATCAGTTTGTCCATGAGGTCGGCAAGTTCCGCATGGCGGCGCTCCGTCTCCATGATGGCCGGAAGTTGCTCATCTACGGCCTCGGCGATTTCCCGAAGATGCGCCGCATCTCGCTCGGCTGCCTTCTCGACTGGTTTCAGCGCCCGCTCAAGCTGAAGCTCAAGATTTTTCTTCGCCGCCATATCGCTCTCCGTCTATGCAGAGAGCACGCTGCGACGGGCGCAGCAGTCGCGCCTCGACAGACACAAGGTTGTGCCGCATCGTCTCTCCGCTTT
>JACCDG010712799.1_pt1 | contig 36074 bp, 28 predicted proteins | sample 7442471 | NCBI WGS metagenome assembly JACCDG01 (sample SAMN15323444, study PRJNA562643) | freshwater metagenome | isolation source: river surface water | place: USA:Blue River Watershed | collected 2017-08-17 | reverse complement strand
TTTTTACCTGAAATCCAGGTAAACCTAAGATAGTCTTCTCCAAGGGCATTGGTTCTCCTTCTGTTAGTTTTTGTTTGCTACAAAAATTCTAACGAATGAGCCTTTGCCCCTCTATTTGATGTTGAGCTGCGCCTGTAACTGTTATCAAATTGTAATGTCGGGCCAAAAACGATACCGAAGTCCTTTGCTAGTATTGAGGGCTTCGTTGTGATACCAACCCCCAATGCAAACTTTTCAAGAATTTGGCCTTAGCGAAGAGCTTTTACGAGCGATTAATGAGCTCGGTTACAAAACCCCTTCTCCTATTCAACAGCAGACACTGCCCATTTTGATGGGGGAGCCCACCCACTTTATTGGCCTAGCCGCCACAGGAACCGGAAAAACAGCCGCTTTTTCGCTTCCACTCCTTTCTCGCATCGACCCCAAGAAAAAGGGCGTCCAGGCGCTCATTCTTTGCCCCACACGAGAGCTTGCCCTTCAGGTCGCAGGCCAGATCGACCTGCTCGGTCGTCATCTAAAGATTAAAGCCCTGCCGATCTACGGTGGCGCCAGCTATATTCCTCAGAACCACGGTCTTGAACAAGGTGTGCCGGTCGTCGTTGGAACTCCTGGCCGAGTCATCGATCATATGAAGCGAGGAACCCTGAAACTGAATGAAATCAAAACGCTGATTCTCGATGAGGCCGACGAGATGTTTTCGATGGGTTTCAAAGAAGAAATTGAGAGCATTTTAGAAACTACTCCCAAAGGAGAAAGCAATATCTGGTTGTTCTCTGCAACCATGAGCAAAGAAGTTCGTCGAGTCATCGATCGATTTCTTCCAAATCCACAGCAAGTGCAAGTGAATCGAACCGAAATGCTTTCGAGCACGGTTGAGCAGCTTTATTACGGAAGTCGAGAGTCCGACAAGCCAGAGATTCTCTGCAAGCTTATTGAGTCTGCAGAAGATTTTTACGGACTCATTTTTTGCCAAACTAAATCACTTGTTTCGAATCTGATGCAATATCTCGTTGAACGAGGATACAAAGTCGATTCACTTCACGGCGATAAAGATCAGAATTCGCGTGAAAGAACCATGCAAGCTTTCCGCGACAAGAAAGTGACGATTTTGATTTGTACGGATGTCGCTTCCCGAGGACTCGACGTAAAAGACGTCAGCCACGTTATCAATTATTCGATTCCTCGAGAGCTTGATCTCTATGTGCATCGAATCGGTCGAACAGCTCGTAGCGGAAAAACGGGTATTGCGATGAGTCTTGTTACTCCAAGTCACCGATATTTAATTTCTAGAATCGAAGCGATGACGAAGAGTAAAATGAAAGAGGGCGTTCTTCCGACTCGAAAAGATATCGGAAAGAAACGAATCGGAAAAATTCTTCCGCAATTCCAGAATCAAAAAACTCATAGTCGAGTGATCGATCTTTTAGACGACGAATGGAAGGCAGCCATTGCCGAAATGCCTCGAGAAGAAATCGTCGGCAGATTCATTTCTATTTTGGCGGCCGATGTTTTCGAAGATCGCGCGGTAAAACCTATGATGTTTCATTCGGGATCTTCAAGCGACGCCCTTGATGAAGCAGATGAAGGACGAAGCGGTGGCCGAGGACGACGTGAGCGTCATCGCGGTGGTCGTGGTGGCGGCAGAGACCGTAGAGACTTTCGCGGTCGCGGAAATAGAGGCGACGCCCAGTCAAAAGGTCCTAAGAAGTTTCATCGCAAAGGCAAACCTTCGCGCGGACAAGGCTAGACGCTCCACAGTATAGAAGGATCTTCGGGTTTGCTGTGATTATAGTCGCTGAAGATTTTCCTTTTCGGAGGACGCAGCATTCCCGTTCATTCTCGAAGCCTCGAGACGAGAGCCTTTCAGCCAGCGGAAGCGGAATAATGATATCCCTCAAATTTAAGAGTGCGTTTTTCCCCAATCTCGTTCAGTGACTTGTGTTGGCTCGTGCCTGTGAGGCAAGAGATCCGAAAAATCATGGGGTCGATTCGTTCTCAACTGTATCGTCATTTTAACCTAATCGGCCGCGTTCATCCGGGAGTCCGCAGCTTGCATCAAGCCATAAATCGAAAGCCGAGTTTCCCAGAAAATATCGAACAAGTACGATTTTGGGGTGGTAAAAATCAAGAAAGGAGCCTCGTTGGTTCAAACGATCCGAATGGCGAATCCAAAGATCGGAAGGCGTTTCATCCTTTGGGACGCAAAATTACCTCGCCATTTTTGCGAAGTTCTGATTTATAGCGTGCACAGAAACCTTCCTTCGGAGAAAACTGCGAAGAGGACCAAGGAAAGAGGCCTTCACAGAGAAATGGATGCAAGCACCAATGCTTAGTTTTCACCGTTACTCATTCTTATTTTTTGTCGGAGTTTTCCTATCTGCGTATGTTTGCTCGTCGGTCAATGCAGCGGACATTAATTGCTTGCACAGGATGAGACGAATTGGAAGCTCTCCACTTTGGTCGTATCATTCACAGATTTTGTCACAGGCTTCACACCCCATTCGAGTTACATTCACTCCCCGACAAGACCTTCGATCGAATGCAAGTGATGCGGTCGCCGAGCAAAGATTTTGGACCGAGACCATGGCAGAAATCGAAATCCTTTTTGGCATTCTTCCGCGAATCGATCGCCGCAAAGAGATACATCTATCACTTTCGACTCCTGAGAGTTCAAATAATGGATCGGCGATGGCCTGGGGAGGTTTTCACGCTCAACCTACTCACCTGGTTCAATTTCCTCGTCATGCACTACCAACCATTGCGAGACTTCACTTGCTGCCTAAAACGTTTCGACCCGAAATCTCCGAAGCTCGCACTCGCTATACGCGTATTCACGAGCTTGCACATATTGCGCTTGAGCTTGCAGTCCACGATTCGAGTTCAATGTATGCTCAGGCTGCTGACGACCTAGCCCGCGCTAACTATTTGCAAACCAGAAGTAAAAGACTTGAATCTTTGCTTTGGCCGATTCGGGAGACGACGAAGTTTTTGCCTTGGGTCGACAAGAAGGCCGCTGATCTTATGCGCACGCAGAATCTGACCTACGATCAGGCGATTGCCAAAGCTGTGTCTCGGTATAAGCGAGCTTATGATACTCAGCAGAAATTACAGAATAGGAAGTTCGAAGATCTTAATAATCCTCATGTTATGACCGTTTGGGATTCTCTAAAGCCGTACGCAGAACTTTGGGCGAGTCTTGCTGGGGTTATTCTTCACAGTGTGGGCCCAACGAATCTTCGATTTTTTTCAACCTATCCCGATTTCTTTTACAGAACGAAAGACGGTGCTTTCCTTACAGAAGTTGAAGCCGAGAATGTTGATGAAGAAAGTCTTGAGCCTATTTCGATTCATCCCACTGCAGCTCGAAAGCTGTACTACAATTTTAAATTTCAACAGGCCATGGATCTCGATGGCGAATGCCAAACCTGTCGTCCTGAGGCTTGGGCGGAGCTCTCACAGAGTGAAAAAGCCCGGCTTTATCTCTACTTTGAGCCACTCGTAAAAAAGCTCGGTCAGGAGTTTCGTGAAGAGTTGTGTGATCCGGAATTGGCACGGAAACTTCTTAGGGCCGTCTTTTCTGCCATTCTTCAGATATCTTCAGATACCATTCAAACGATTGAAACTGCTGGTAGCCAAGTGTCGTCGATTCCACGTCGAGACAATCGCTATGAAGTGAATGAGGCTCTATTTGGATCGATTGTACGTTTTTACAACGGAAAGGACGTTCAATTAAACCCGCCTCATGATGTGGGCAAAGTAAGAGGCGGCAATCATCTTCTAAGATTCTCGCAGGTACGAGTTCAGCAATTTCTGCCTCCTAAGTCGAAGCACTTCGCTACAACAGGCGAGGATGCCGCTTTTTTAAATCATGGAATCATCATAGAAACTTACGAGAACCGACATTTTCGATCGACGGAGCCAGTTGCTATGATCTTTCAAGTGATCTCTTCAACGGGCGCGCATCCGCCGGTAAGCATTGAAATTCCGCAAAGCCTTTTAGCAGGGCAGAACTGCCAGGACGCCGGACGAGCGAAGCTTCGAGCAACCATCTATGAGGCGAAGGGTCATTTTGTCATCTTGGCGCAATCGAATTTGACAGGCTCCGATGGGTTGCCGTTCAAGGCGCAAGCAAAAGTGGTCCGAATTGATTTTGATGCCGCTGCACCCGAAAAATTTGTGATACAAGCAGTGCCAGAGCTGAGCACAACGATCGATAAGAAAGACACGAGCGTTGATCGAAACTTTCCGCTGTCATATTCACTTTTGTCTTCCGCGGATGGTTTCACTTTAGTTCAGACAGTGAACAATAAACTTAAGCTATTCTATTGGGACTCTCGCGCAAAGTCTTACTGGCATTTGTCGTCGCTCGAAAGAGTTTTGCCGGAGGGTGAAGTGCTGGCGATTAGTTCTAATGGTTCACGTATGGTGGTCAGTGACCAGCTGAGGGAAAAGCGGCTTTCAGTGGATGCTTCGGACGACGAGCATTTTCTTCATGTTCTCAATCGAAGAGGCGAAATTTTGGGAAAACGTAAATGGAAGCTTAGCGATGTGTCTCGAGGTTGGCATGTGAAGAGAGAAATCGTAATTTCAGAAGGAAGCCTTGGTTCGGATAATATCTTCATTGTGACCGAGACATCAAAGCGAGTCCATCGAGACAATTACGGAGCTGGAGGAGTGTATATGGGGGGTACGCCGTTCTATGTTTTGGAACATCGGAAGGCAGAGCAATTGCATGACGATGGTCGGCTTACGCCAGCAAATTTGCCTCGAAACTTTGTAGCAGTGTTTAAAGAATTTCTTGAGGAGCACCCAGAGTTTGCATCCGAGTGGGTAAAGCGCGTTGAGCCCATTGCAAAGGCGGCGGAGCTTCAGTGGATCGACGAAGACAGGGATGAGGCTTGGGTCAATATTCGGCTCCCTGATGCTTATGGCGGCTGGGGTCCGAGCGAACGGCGCGTCCTTCGGCTGCATGAAGTCAAAGCCTGGTATGAAGCCTTAGCGCGTTGATACCAGCACGCGCAGCTAATGAATAAGCGCTTGAGCACGAAAGAAATAGGTAGTTATCAGCAGCTTGGTTCCAGAAGAGATTCTGATAAAATAGTTCACACGTCACTGAACACTGACAGACGGTGATCTGGCTTTGTGTCAGACCCCGTTGACCTGGCCCTGTTCAACCGTCAAAATGGTTCTGTCGGTCTTGCAATCTTATGACGAAGTCGTTCCGAATCAAATTTTCGTTAACACTGGCAATAGCACTCACAATTGTTCTGTTGCTCACATACGCCATTCTCAATTCGATTAGCCCGCTGGTGACCGATCAAGAATGTTTAGTCCACGGGCTTTCTGCCTTCATTAGCGCTTTTTTTTAATTTTTATTACATATCGTCATGCCACTCCGAAACTAGGATCCAGCATAGTTCCGGCTGCAGTTGTTGTTATCGGTGTTTACCTGAGTATTGCTTCAGCCCACTCTCTGTTTTTTGACCCCACTGATTTCATTGGGGTATTTTTGTGGGCCACTTTAACCACAGCCTGGTGGGGGATTCCCATGCTGGCGGCATTCTTTTCCATTGCCCAACGACGTTTTGGATGAGCATGGACCTATTAAAGTTGCGCGCTAGCTAAATCGTTTAGGGTGTTTTGCGCCTAGTTCGAGAGCCCTCTCGACCTCCGGTCTGGATCTCAATCTATTCATTTCTAGATAAAATAATTATCTCTTTAAAAAACTTACATTTTTACTCTTGCATTGATGAAAGAGATTCCATTAAGAATGAAACACATCGTCACCACGAAGTTTTGAAAAACTCTTCTGGTGACTTGTTCTTTGAAAACTGAAGAGTATATCGAGTAATAGCATCAAGTAACGATTGTCTTTCAGAGACAACGTTGCACCAATTTTATTTAAAGCATCAAACAAAGTGCCTTAAAATTTGTCAGATTTACTGTATGTCAATTTGTAAGATTCAAGCGTTAATCCAAGCTTAGTTTTTAAAATACCGAAGGTAACTTTAGGTATTTTATGATCAAGCTATGAAGGGCGTACGGTGGATTCCCTGGCAGTAAGAAGCGATGAAAGACGTGATTGGCTGCGATAAGCCTCGGGGAGCCGCCAAATAGGCTTTGAGCCGAGGATTTCTGAATGAGGGAACTCTCTAGGGGTAATGCCCTAGAATTTAGCAGTGAATACATAGCTGTTAAAAGCAAACGGGGAGAAGTGAAACATCTCAGTAACCCCAGGAAAAAAAATCAAACGAGAATCCCTGAGTAGCGGTGAGCGAAACGGGAACAGCCTAAACCTTATTTATTTAAGCCTGCAAGCGTTGTAGATAGGGTGTTGCGGGGCGTGTCTGGTTGTTTGCAGAGCAACCAAAGAGTTACAAAACTTTCAACTAGCTGAACAGTATGGAACGGCTGACCAAAGACGGTGACAGTCCGGTAAGCGAAAGTTGTAAAGTCTCTTGAAACGTACCCAAGTACAACGAAACACGTGGAATTTTGTTGGAATCCGGGAGGACCACCTTCCAAGGCTAATTATTACTTACTGACCGATAGCGAACAAGTACCGCGAGGGAAAGGTGAAAAGAACCCCGACGAGGGGAGTGAAATAGAACATGAAACCGTACGCTTACAAGCCGTACAAGGGCAATGCCGCAAGGTAGGCCTGAGTACGTACCTTTTGCATAATGAGTCAGCGAGTTATTATACGTAGCAAGGTTAAGCCGTGAAGGTGGAGCCGAAGCGAAAGCGAGTCTTAAAAGGGCGAAATCAGTTGCGTATAATAGACCCGAAACCCGATGATCTACCCATGTCCAGGGTGAAGCGTGAGTAACATCACGTGGAGGCCCGAACCGACGCCAGTTGAAAATGTCGCGGATGAGGTGTGGGTAGGGGTGAAAGGCCAATCAAATCGGGTGATAGCTGGTTCTCCTCGAAACATATTGAGGTATGGCCTCGGATAATTCGTAACGGAGGTAGAGCACTGAATGGGCTAGGGGTCTTACCAGACTACCAAACCCAATCAAACTCCGAATGCCGTTTACTGTAAATCCGGGAGACAGACTGTGGGGGATAAGCTTCATAGTCGAGAGGGGAAGAGCCCAGATTACCGTCTAAGGTCCCTAAATAATTGCTAAGTGGTGAAGGAAGTGGGATCGCTAAGACAACCAGGAAGTTGGCTTAGAAGCAGCCATCTTTTAAAGAAAGCGTAATAGCTCACTGGTCGAGCGAACCTGCGCCAAAAATGTAACGGGGCTTAAGCAATTTGCCGAAGACGTAAGTGTAGAGATCCTGCGGGAGCTCTACGCGGTAGAGGAGCATTCTCTAGTAGATACACGGTAGACCGAGAGGACTGCTAACGGACTAGAGAAGAGATTATGCTGACATGAGTAAACGATAAAACGGGTGAAAAACCCGTTCGCCGAAAGTCTGAGGTTTCCTGGGTAAAGTTAATCTTCCCAGGGTTAGTCGGGCCCTAAGCTGAGGCCGAAAGGCGTAAGCGATGGAAAGCAGGTTAATATTCCTGCACCGGCTTTAGTGCGTTGAAGTAAGGGATTACGGAGTAAGCTAGGTCAGTCGGGTGTTGGACGTCCCGATTCAAGCTTGTAGGGTGAAGGTGTAGGCAAATCCGCATCTTCTTTAAACCGAGAAGCGAGTACAAGAGCGAAAGCTCACAAAGTGACTGAGGCTCAGCTTCCGAGAAACATCTCGTATGGAGCACTAAGGTTGACCGTACCACAAACCGACACAGGTAGACAGGAAGAGTATTCTAAGGCGCTTGAGAGAACCGTGGTTAAGGAACTCGGCAAAATGACTCCGTAACTTCGGGAGAAGGAGTGCCCTGTTAGGTGATGAGGTTTACCCTCAAAGCTTGGCAGGGTCGCAGATGATAGCGGATTGCGACTGTTTAACAAAAACACAGGTCTATGCAAAGTCGATTCGACGACGTATATGGACTGACGCCTGCCCAGTGCTGGAAGGTTAAGGGGAGAAGTTCGCGCAAGCAAAGCTTTGAACCGAAGCCCTAGTAAACGGCGGCCGTAACTATAACGGTCCTAAGGTAGCGAAATTCCTTGTCGGGTAAGTTCCGACCTGCACGAATGGCGTAACGACAGTCCGGCTGTCTCAATCACGGGCTCAGTGAAATTGGACTATCGGTGCAAATACCGATTACTCGCTGCGTGACGGAAAGACCCCGTGCACCTTTACTACAACTTGGCGCTGAATTTTTGGATTAACTGTGTAGAATAGGTGGGAGACACTGAAGCAGGAGCGCTAGCTCTTGTGGAGTCGTCAGTGAAATACCACCCTGTTGATTCGAGACTTCTAACTCTGAGCCTCATAAAAATCAGGCTCGCGGACACCGTCTGGTGGGTAGTTTGACTGGGGCGGTCGCCTCCTAAAGAGTAACGGAGGCGCGCGATGGTTCCCTCAGGCTGATTGGAAACCAGCCGTCGAGTGCAATGGCATGAGGGAGCTTAACTGTGAGACAGACATGTCAAACAGGTACGAAAGTAGGTCATAGTGATCCGGTGGTTCTTCGTGGAAGGGCCATCGCTCAACGGATAAAAGGTACGCCGGGGATAACAGGCTGATTTCGGCCAAGCGTTCATAGCGACGCCGAAGTTTGGCACCTCGATGTCGACTCATCGCATCCTGGGGCTGTAGAAGGTCCCAAGGGTTTGGCTGTTCGCCAATTAAAGCGGTACGTGAGTTGGGTTCAGAACGTCGTGAGACAGTTCGGTCCCTATCTACAGCGAGTGTAGGATACTTGAGAGGCGCTTTCCCTAGTACGAGAGGACCGGGAAGGACAAACCACTGGTGTGCCAGCTGTTTCGCCAGAAGCATTAGCTGGGTAGCCAAGTTTGGATGAGATAAACGCTGAAAGCATCTAAGTGTGAAACTCACCTCAAAACAAGGTATCCCTGGGACTGCGGTCCCCTAAAGACCCCTTATAGATGATGAGGTTGATAGGCTGGGTGTGTAAGAGCCGTAAGGTTTTGAGCTTACCAGTACTAATAGGTCGTGAGGCTTGGTCATAAAATATCTAAGTTTATCTTGGGTAATCATGAATCGAGCAAATACGTGCAATTTGCAGTACACGTTAAAACGTGTATTTCTCAGGCACAGGCATACGTAAATTAAAGCAAGTAATTGGTAGTTAACTAATGTTAGTGACCATAAGGGCGAGTATCTAAAGTTGGTAGCGATTATGAAATATACTCTTCAGATTTTTGAACAGACATAAGTGCTGTTCGATAAAAGTTTGGTGCGTTTATAGAGAGCGTGTTCCACCGGATCCCATCCCGAACTCCGAAGTTAAGCCGCTCTTCGCTGATGGTACTATGGGGGAAGCTTCATGGGAGAGTAGGACGATGCACCTTTATATAAGGCCCTCGTTGGAAACATCGAGGGCCTTTTTTATTGCTCAATTGTTAAAATTTTTTCTTATATGCCTCGACTAGATCGATGGCGATGATTCGCAGAATGGCTGTCGTTGGAATCGCGATAATCATACCTAGGAATCCAGCTGTATTTGCGCCTGCTATAATTCCAAGAATAGTCGCTAGTGGACTCAAACCAACACGATTGCCAATTAACTTTGGAGTGAGAACATAACTTTCTAGTGTTTGGGCAAGTGCAAATATCAACAAGACACCTAGATATAGATTTGCCTCTCCTCCCGAGCCTGCGACGAGGAGAAGTGCGCCAACTGAGCCACAGCTTGCTCCTACGTATGGTATGAAGCTGAGGGCGCCCGCGATACAGCCAAGAAGAAATCCAAATGGAACTCCAATAAGGCTATATCCGACACTATAAATTCCGGCCAGACAGACGCAGACGGTTAACTGCCCTCGAATATATCCTGCCAAAATCTGGTTAGCCTTTGTCACATAGGACTTTACTAAAGGCCTATGGTTTGGTGGTACGAGAGAATTTACAAAATTAAGAATCTTTTCGTAGTCATGAATAAGATAGAAAAAAAATATTGGAAATAGTGCAAGATTTAGAATCCATACAAATAAACTAAATGCGCCTGAGAATAGGCTTCCAAGTGAAGTAAGGGCTGGTTTTGAATACTCCGATAAAATTTCTTGGACATGGCTGATTACATATTTTCGGATCTCTTCAATTTCGAAACTGACAGGCAGATTCCATTGTGAAAATAAGCTTTCAACTTTGGCCTGGATCCTGCCAGCAATAGCGGGCAGTTGTTGCGACAGATCTGAAATCTCTTCAATTAATCGCGGAATAAGAACAAAGAGAAAGCCTGTCACTAATGCAGTTACAAGAAAGAAAACGATAGTCACCGTAGTCCCTCGTCTAATTTTCTTTCGCTCCAAAAAAAGCAATAGGGGATGCACGAGGTAAGCCAACGCAAAAGCAGCGATTAAAATATTAGTTGTTCGACCGAGGGCCCATCCGATTGCAAATAAAATACCAAGAAAACAGAGGGTGACCGCGACTGCTTTGATGATCTTCATTTGATTTAGTTCTTTCATACAGTTATTAGAAAACTCTTTTCACGATTTTAATTAATTATATCGAGTGTATTTTCGGATACCCAAAAGATTGCCGGTTTTTTTTCTTTAGATCGTTCTAATTTATAAGGATGTTCTTTTGTTTCTTCAGAAGTTTTCCCAGTTTTTGCATTTGTCTCGGAAACAGTTTCTCTTATGTTTTTTTTAAAAACAGCTATAAGACCCTTCTCGGTTTCACGAAGGATATATAAATATACACTCGTTGTTTTTGCATTTGTGCCAGATGTTCCAAGATTGATTTCGGCGATATAGTGTTTTGGAAATTCGGTCCATTCTGTGCATTTCTCGAGTTTTGCATTTTTTTCTATCACAGGAATTTCTAAGTTCTGCGAGCCAATGTGCAGTAGAAAAATATCTTCAGTTTTTCGAGTAAATTGGCACGCGGATTTCTGATCACTCATTTTACTCAGATAAACTGACAACAGTATTGAACTAATAATCATTATCGACCTCCAATAAAGACCCGTGGGTCTACATCATACTCTAAATTGAGGCTTTTATCTCGAATCGTAGGAATGGACATTCCAACAAAACTGACGTGATTTTTTAGTTCCCCCCAGAGAATCTGGCGTTGTTTATCGCGATCTCGAACGGATGAAATTTTCTCACTCAGGTGGCCTACGCTATAGTAAGCGGTTGGTGAATCATAGTGATCGATATGTGGGTGATTGCCTAAGATTTCGTAGTGATTTGCTCGGTACTTATCAAGAAAATGTGCAATGGCTTTCATGGCGGTCCTTCCAGAGGATCCTTCTCTATCCGGATCCAGCATTGAAGCAAGATTGAAGTTTGATGCCGACGTGTTCCAGCATGACCACTGAAGCTGGGCCATCGCGGCCCCGGCGGCAGTTCGCTGCAAAAAAGATGAGATTTCTTCACTTTTTTTGCCGACCGACGGAAGATAAATTGATAATCGATGGTTGTTAAATCGGGGACTGCCGTCGGGATCCTTAGACACAGATCTTTCTTCAAGTACTTTCGTCATCCAAAATAAATGAGCCGGGCTGCGTGGAAAGAAATCGTAAGCCTTTTGTCGACCCCCTCGAAATTCGCCAAAGAGAGTTAGGGCAATGACAACATCGACAGCTTCTGACTCTGTCATTAATTTTGCTTCAACTCTTTTTTCCAATTTCTGAACAAATTCACGCTTTGCACGCGCCAATCCATCACCCGCCTTCTTTTCAAGCTCAGACAATTTTCTTTGTTTCGTTCGCAGTAGGCTACGAGAGCCTTTACTTCCAAGCTGTCTTAGTTCCTCGGACATGGAGCGATAGAGTTCAGGATAATTAGAAAAATGCCTACTCAAGTTTAAACTTTCAACCCAAGCCAAGTTTTCGGAAAGTCGATTTCTGCGAGCAGCGTTTAAAATATTTTTTGTCTGATCCGCCAGATTCAAAACTGTTGAATTTGGCTGGCAGACTGGTGAATTGATTTTAAGGATATAAACAGGGTATGAGTTGCCGTTTCGTCTCTTAAAATACAGTTGGCCGTTCTTTGACTCCTGCCGTGGTTGGATTTTTTGAAGTCCAGTCCAAGCTCGGAGATTAAATTTTTGAGGACATTTTTCAGAACCAAGAACTTCTTCCCACTTGTCGTCCTTTTGCTCGAATAGTCGAAGTTCAACATCGGTATTCGAATATCCTGTGACCTGGACTAGTTTTCCCTTGTCAAGCGTTCCGCCGGACTTGTTGGATAGCTGTTCACCAAGAAAATAGTAAGTTCCAATATCCGAAGGGCCTGCTGAAATATCATTTTGAAAGCAAACAAATATCGCTAAAAGAATCCAACAAATGAAAACCTTGATCCGCAGGAATACTTCTGGATTGCCGACGTTTCTAAGCTGTCGCTTCACTCATCAAATATTATAGCGTTTCTTAAAGTCTTCGGGGATTTTTGCCGCCTTTACCAGTCGATTTGAATAGCTTTCAAAAAATGATGCTCGTTTTCGAGACAAAGCTTCTTTTTCAGCTTTTGAGAGGGCATCTTTCGACGGATTGGCGCCGTCTTTCCAATTTTCTGACGCAAGTATGATCCATTTTCCTTCGTGCATCATCGGCGCAGAAAATCGTGACGCCGTGCTCAATTCTTGTGCAGCCTTTGTGAGAACATCCGAACTTCCAATGGGTTCAGCCAGTTGCGTTGCAAAAGATTTGAATCCCTTCAATGTTTGATGGCTTGTTGATATCTTTTCTGTTTCGGCGAGAGATTTCTTGCCAGAGACTAATTCGGCATAGAGATTTTTGACAAAAGTCTCTAGCCCTTCTGATTCAAGTCTAGCGACCACCTGATCTTTGGCTTCAGCAAATGACAGTGGGGTCGGAGGAATGATTTGGGTGACTTTAACAACGATGATTTTCTTTCCGACCTCTTGAGGTTCTTGCCATTGATCTTTAGGAGCCTTGAGTCCTTCTTGGAGAACGAGATAGGGCAGTGTTGATTTTGACTTGCGATCAAGTGCCTCTGTTTCGCTAATAGAAAATCCCTTTGATTCTAGAAACTGATTAAACTTTGCATCGTCTTTGGATCGTGCTGCCTTTACACCCTCAAGAATCTCTTTTGTCTTGGCGGCCGTTTTTTCCTTCAAGTAGAGATAAGCAATTTGTTTTTGTCTCGCAGAGTAGTCTTGAGAGTCTGATGTTTTGTCCATCAACCAAATGAGGTGATGTCCATAATCAGTTTTGACTGGCCCATAAACTTGGCCGATTTTTGCCTTCGTAAATGCTGCTTCAGAAAAGGGCTTCACCATCGCATTCCGTCCAAAATAGCCAAGGTCCCCGCCTTCGGATGCATTGGAGTAGTCTTCGCTTGAGAATTGTGCGGCGTTTCTAAAGTCGTCTTCTGTGCGAATTTTTTTCATCAGGTCTTGAGCTTTGGAAAACCCTTTGGCGCTAGGATCAGAAATAAGAATGTGAAGTGCATGCGCTTGCTCGCCAACGCCCAGCGGCGATTCCTTTGATTTCTTGATCACGGTTTCAAAATAATTTTTGAGTTCGATATCATTCGGTTTGAAAGTGCGTTGGAGTTTTCCAACGTCTAAGCTTGCGACTTTGAACGTTCGTTTTTCGGTCGATAAAAATTCTGATTTATGCCCTTCGAAATAGGCCTTTGCCTGCGATTCAGTCGTCGATACAAGCTTTTTTGCTGCTGCGGTCGTCGGATCAAAGGTCAAGATGCTGAGGTCAAATTGAGCCGATTGAAGCCGCGCGTGGTCCTGAACTTCAGACTCGGAAACAGAAATGGTCTGTTCGATCAAACCTCTCAGTCGATCAGCCGCAAGATCGTCTGCCAGATCTTGTTCGAATTCTCGTGGATCCAGCTCATTAGCTTGCAAGACAGACTGGTATACGATGGGTGAAAAACGCTTGAGCTTTGGATCTTGAAATGCCGTTTCTTTCTTCAAGGTCTCTAAAATTTCATCAGCCCCGATTCGGATGCCCAATTTGTGAGCCTCTTGCACCAAGAGCTTTCGCATCACCAGGCTGGTAGCGACTTTGCGTTCAATCAACTGATTCAGCTCATCATTCAGTTTTTGCTGGGAACCCATATACTGGCTGAACATCTGGCGTTCTTGGTTGAGGCGTCGGAAGAACAGACGGTTCGGAATATCTTCGCCATTCACCGTTACAAGCGTGCTGCTTGAGGCAGAGCCCGCTTTCTGACCGCCCCAGAATATGAAGCTCAGAATAATGATTCCAAAAATCCCCACTGTAATGATGGAGTTACGTTTACTTCTAAAAAAGCTCATCGACATGCGGGTTAGCTTCCCAGAACTCGTTTTTTGAGGCAAGCCGAGGGTTTGGATCTTTTTAGACACAAAATTCTGTAGCCAGGGCCGACAGGGATTTTTAGGATGTGTCATGATTTTTGATTCACTTTTTGGAATTTTTTCAAACGATTTGGCGATCGATTTGGGAACTGCGAATACGCTGGTCTATGTGAAGGGAAAGGGCGTTGTTTCGAGTGAGCCCTCGGTGGTCGCTGTCGAAAAAGACAATCGAGGTGGACGAAGAGTCCACGCTGTGGGTCGTGAGGCGAAAGAAATGCTTGGTAGAACTCCTGGAAACATTGTCGCCATTCGTCCGATGAAGGATGGGGTGATTGCTGATTTCGAGGTTACAGAGGCGATGCTTCGTTACTTTATTGGCAAGGTTCACAATCGGCGTTTTGGTCTGCGGCCTCGCATTGTCATATGTGTTCCCTCGGGAATTACAGAAGTTGAGAAGCGCGCTGTTCGTGAGTCAGCAGAAAGCGCCGGCGCGCGGGAAGTCTATCTGATCGAGGAGCCCATGGCTGCGGCGATCGGAGCTGGCCTTCCGATTACTGAACCAAGTGGCAATATGATTGTTGATATTGGCGGTGGAACGACAGAAGTGGCCGTCATCTCATTGGCTGGTATCGTTTTCAGTAGTTCTGTTCGTATGGCTGGAGATAAAATGGACGAAGCGATCGTTCATTATATGAAACGTAAGTATAATCTCGCGATTGGGGAGCGTACGGCTGAACGCATCAAGATGGAAATTGGATCGGCCTATCCGGATGCCGACCGAGTTGAGCGGACGATGGAAGTAAAAGGCCGGGATCTTGTTGCAGGTCTTCCCAAGACACTGCTTGTTTCGTCAGATGAGATTCGCGAGGCTTTGTCTGAGCCAATCAACGCGATTGTAGAAGCGGTTCGTTTAGCGCTGGATCGCACCCCTCCGGAACTTTCGGCTGATATTGTTGAAAAAGGGATTGTTCTTGCGGGTGGCGGAGCTTTGTTGCGTAATTTAGATATTCTGTTACGCGAAGAAACCTCACTACCTGTTATTGTTGCCGAAGATCCTTTGACGGCTGTTGTTCGAGGATCTGGAAAAGTTCTGGATGAGTTGGATCTCTTAAAGAAAGTGACCGTTCGGGGAAGTTAATAATCAGGGGGAGAGGGTTGTATGTTATTTCCCTCGGTGAATAACCAAAAAAGATGGCTGACTTTTTTGTTGGTGGCCTGCGTTGTGGCCAATATCTACTTTGATTTTAGTTTTCAAGGAACGCTGGAAGAGCGGTCGAAATGGATCGATGACTACTTCGGACGGGCTCTGTTCCCAGTGCAGTGGGTGATGTCGAAGACCCGCGATGCTTCAACATCTGGAGCGGCGACAGTCGTCGATCTTTGGCATGCGAGAGAAGAAAACGAAGTCCTCAAGAAAGAACTCAGTCAACAGACTATCAAGATTCAGCAAATGGAGGCTGACCAGATCGAGCTTCAACGGCTCAGAGACGCTCTGGGATTCAAGAGTGACTCCAAATTATCATTGATTCCTGCGCGTGTGATGGGCCGAGATATTAGTCTTTTTCTGAGAACGCTCGAAATCGATCACGGAGCAAAGGCAAATATCATTTTAGGGATGCCGGTGGTTTGCCCTCAGGGAGTCGTCGGAAAAATTGTTCGGGTATCAGACGATTCGTCGACGGTGTTGCTTGTGACAGACGTCAACTCGAGGGTCGATGCCGTTGTGGAAAGATCTCGGTCTCGAGTCATTGTGGCAGGCTCGAGTGAGGGAAGTTTGACGTTGCGCTATCTTCCTCGGCGCTTTGATCTTCGTCAGGGCGATGAACTGGTTACATCTGGATTTGGTGGATTTTTTCCTGAAGGATTCAAGCTCGGAATCGTTGTGGGCATGGCTCAAGACCCACATTTTGTTTTGGATCAGGCCGAGCTAGAGCCCGCAGTTAATTTTGATTCTCTCGAAGAAGTTTTCGTGGTGAGGACGCTCGCAAAATGGCCTTAGAACCCCTGCGAACTTATCGATCATTTAGTCGTGGCGTCGATGTTATCGCGGTGCTGATTTGGTCGGCGTGGCTGATTTTCTTTAGCGCCTGGTTTCGAAATTTTTCTTATGCGATTACTTTTATGCCTATGATGCTCATTTTCGGAGCGGTCCGTTGGTCCTTTTTGGAAGGGGCCGCGTGGTTATTGTTAATGTCATGGATATTTGCGACATTTTCTTCGATGACCTCGGGAGTCATTTGGATCACAGGTATCGTTGGCTTTTTGGTGGTGAAGCTTTTTGTTTTGAGATTTTCCATTTCGCGGGGCGTTCAGTTGGCTGTTGCTGTATTTTTTATTTCGTTGCTTTTTTATCTGTGTCAGGCCTGGATTCTGCGGGGCGTGATTGCTCCTTTTCATTTTTCATGGACCATCTTGGGTAGAATTCTGCTTTCAGCTTTGTTTGAATCAATAGCCAGTTTTGCAATGGTACCGTTTTCACTTTCATACTTTCAAACGCGATGAAACTCTCAGATCCATATAATATTTCGGAGCTGCGAGCTCGGGCCATTGGAGTCGCTATTTTCTATACTGTTTTATTTTTTGTTCTCTTAGCGCGGCTTTGGTATTTGCAGATCTGGCGTGGAGAAGAATACAGAATTTTTAGTGATCGAAACCGATTTAAAGTTGAGAAACTTTCTGCACCGCGAGGGCCTTTGCTTGATCGAAAGGGTCGCCTGATCGCGGATAGTCGAGCGCGATTTGACCTCGCGCTGATTCGTGGAAATATTCCGGATCTCGATTATGAGTTGGGTATTTTGAAAGATATCTTGAAATGGTCAACGGACGAACTCAATCAAAAACGAGAACTTTTACTGAAGGCCAATAAATATCAACCACAGACGGTGAGTGAAGATTTATCAACGGATGAATTGGCCTTGATTGAGAGTCAGAATTTGGAGCTGGAAGGGGTAGACATCCAGGTCGCGTCTGTCAGAGATTATCTGTTCAAAGATTCTTTCTTTCACATCGTGGGTTATACGCGAGAAATTGATGATGAAGATTTGAGACGAGTTCAGTCACGTTTTCCTGAGCGATTCTATAAACGTGGAGATCAATTTGGAGTGAAAGGTGTTGAGGCTCTTTATGAGTCCATTCTTCGAGGTCACGACGGCAGCGATTTCACTGTCGTTGATGCTCGGGGGCGTCGAGTCAATCAGGAACAGTGGAAGTTGCTGCCGAAAACGGTCAGAGAAGATCCGGTGTCTGGGATGGGGCTGATGATGTCTTTTGATCTCGATCTTCAGCTTGAAACTGCAAAGGCTCTCGCCGGAAAACAGGCCGCGGCGATCGCACTTGATCCCAATAACGGCCAGGTTCTGGCGATGGTCTCTCTGCCTGGTCTCGATCCAAATATATTTGCGGGCGTCGTTAGGGGCGACCAGATGGCTGACTTTATGGAGAGAGATGATAAGCCATTTTTGGATCGCAGTCTGGCAGAACATTATCCTCCAGGGAGCACTTTTAAGTTGGCCATTGCCTCTGCAGCTCTTGAACAGGGAGTGATTGATGAAAATACAACTTATTTTTGTCCTGGATATTACAAGTTTGGAAATCGTGTTTGGAAGTGCTGGGATAAACAGGGTCATGGACGCGTGAATATCGTACAGGCGATTGAAAGATCTTGTGACGTGTTCTTCTATAACGTTGGGTTAGCACTGGGATTGGATTCTATCTATCAGTGGGCCGCGCGTTTTGGATTTGGAAGACGTAGTTTCTTGGGAAATGAAGTATTTCCGGGAAAATTGGAAACGCTTTTTAGATTTAACTCGGAGCAGCCTGGATTTATTCCAAATTCCGAGTGGGTACTTTCGAGAAGATCATCTTCGGTTGAGGCTGAAATCATCAATGCATCGATTGGTCAGGGGGCCGTGACGGTCACTCTGATGCAATTGGCTCGAATGGCGTCCATCATTGCAAATGGAGGTCGTGTTTATCAACCTCAGCTCGTGCTCTCGACCGTAGGATCTGACGGGAAGCCATTGCAGAATTTTGAGAGCAAATTAGAGAACGACATTTTATTTAAACCAAAGACATTGGAGCTTGTGCGACGCGGAATGTCTGAAGTGGTCAATGGATCTTTGGGCACAGCTCGTGCTTCCAAGATCAGTGGCCTCATCTATGGAGGAAAAACAGGAACAGCACAGGTGGCTGCACTTAATCTGACAAAAAAATTCAGGTCAAAAAGTTTGGAAGATCATTCATTGTTTGTCGCAGTCGCACCCATTGAAAATCCGAAAATTGCCGTGGCTGTTATCGTTGAGAACGGTGGACATGGAAGTTCAGGGGCGGCCCCGGTCGGCAAGTTAATGATCCAGACTTACCTGAAAGATCTGATTGCGAAGGAGAGAAGTCATGAGAAGTGATCAATCAGCGAAGCCGCGGTTATTGGCAAATTTTGATTGGTCGTTTGCGGGCATCGTTCTCTTTATCGGAGCGATGGGACTTTTAACGCTCTATAGTTCAACATATCGAAATCAGCTCGATATTTTTTATAAGCAGCTTGTTTTCTTTGCAGTGGGATGGGGAATTGCACTGATTTTGACCCTGATCGATTACCGCTTTTGGGAGCGTCTTTCGTATTTTTTTTATGGTGTGGTGATTGTGCTCCTCATTGCGGTTGATTTGGTGGGGAAGGTCGCTCTCGGTGCGCAGCGTTGGCTTGCGCTTGGTCCGATCCATTTGCAACCGTCTGAATTGGCAAAGCTTGCGATGATCTTGGTTTTAGCGCGTTTTTATTCGAGCGAGAAAGTGGCGCTTTCTCGTGGATACGGATTTCGGGAGCTCTTGCCTGTTTTTGTATTGCTCGTTGTGCCGGCACTTCTCATTTTTAAGCAGCCCGATTTAGGAACAACGATGATGATGTTCTTTGTTTCTGGAACAATTATTTTTTATTGTAACCTCAGAGTTCGAACTCTTGTCACAATTCTCTTAGCAATCGCTGTGACAGTTCCACTGGCTTATCATTTTGTTTTGCACGACTTTCAGCGTGATCGAGTTAAAACATTTCTTGATCCGACCAGGGATCCTTTGCGCAAAGGATATCATTCGATTCAGAGCATGATTACTGTGGGTAGCGGAGAATTCATGGGGAAGGGGTATTTGCAAGGAACTCAGAGCAAGCTAGAATTTCTTCCGAAACATCATACCGATTTCATTTTTTCTGCGTTCGCAGAAGAGTGGGGTTTTGTGGGGAGTTTTTTTCTGATCATTTGTTTTTCTGTTTTGCTCCTTCTCGGCATTGATATTTGTCGGAAATCTCGTGATAAGTTCGGATCCGTTTTAGGTCTTGGAGCTCTTTCAATTATCATGTGGCATGTGCTTGTGAATATGGGCATGGAAATCGGTCTTCTTCCAGTTGTCGGCGTTCCATTTCCATTTTTCTCATACGGGGGTTCAAGCCTGCTGACAAATATGATTGCGGTTGGACTTTTGCTCAGTGTTTCAATGCGGAAACATATTTTTTGATCTTGTCAGTTATTGAAGCCGACGCCACTATCGGGACATGAAAAATGTCATTCTTCTCATGGCTGTCAGTTTTGCAGTGATGGCATGTAACAAAAAGAGTCAGGAGGTTCCCGTCGTGTCCGATCAGCAGGTTGTTTCAGGTCATAAATCAAAAGTCATTTTGGAAACTTCTATGGGATCTATCACTCTAGAGTTGGACGGAGAAAAAGCTCCAATCTCGGTCTCCAATTTTCTTTCGTACGCAAAAGAGGGGTTTTATGATGGAACAATCTTTCATCGAGTGATCAAGGGATTCATGATTCAGGGCGGTGGATTTGATCAGCAGATGGAGCAGAAGAAAACAAAGGCTCCAATTAAGAATGAGGCCGCGAATGGATTGAGTAATGCTCAGTATACGATTGCGATGGCACGCACGAATGATCCTCATTCAGCAACGGCTCAGTTTTTTATTAATCTGGTGGATAATTCACGACTCAATAAGAGCGCATTTCAAGATGGATATGCTGTTTTTGGCAAAGTTGTCGAAGGCTCAGATATTGTGGAACAGATCGGAAAAGTAAAAACACACCGCGAAGGATATTACGACGATGTTCCGGTGACCCCAGTGATTCTAAAATCGGTGAAAGTCACCCAGTAGAAATTGATCCGTTAGTCTGGGCTTAAATTAACTGACCTGAAACTTTGCGGTCTTCCACTTGTTAACGAGGGCCAATGCTTCTCTGCGTAGAGCTAGCAAGTTATTTCCCTCGCCCCAGTCTGCGAAGTCGTCTTCGAGAATCGTCGCATAAGTCCGAAAGCTTTCTGAGGTGATGGAAACAAGAAAGGCCCCGCCCGTCGGTTTCGTCGGAATCACGAGTGCGCAGCCAGGCAAGACTTTCTCGCATTCAGCCCTAAACAGATCGATGCCCTTTTGAATTTCTGCTTCCATGAACGGGTTGTAACATATTTGACTTTGAAACAGAATCGTCCCATCGTTTGATTTATGGGCGGCACAAATCCCTATATAAAGACACCGCAGCTGAAGCGACCGACAAAACCGTTTAAAATCACGGTGCTGCCTCAGCAGTTAACCATTGAGGTTGATCCCTCCCGAGTTCCCTACGGTGACACGGGTCTGCCTGGAAGTGTATTGGATATTGCGCTTCACAACGGAGTAGAAATTGATCATGCCTGCGGCGGAGTTTGTGCGTGTTCCACTTGTCATATATTTGTGAAGAAGGGTGGAGTTTCTTGTAATGAAGCTGAGGATTTTGAACTTGATATGCTGGATTCGGCGCCCGGAAATACAGCCGAATCTCGTTTATCCTGTCAGTGTGTTCCTTCGGGTGAAGAAGATCTCGTCATTGAAATTCCTGGCTGGAATCGAAATCTTGCTCGCGAAGGCGAGCATTGATTTGAGTTGTGTTTGCCTCATTTTTAGTCGTCTTCGAAATCTTCCATTCCGGCAGTCGTTTTGATTTTGTATTTTCGGATCAATCGCTGAACTGACTTTCTGTCAATTCCGCCTTCTTTCGCAGCCGCAGAGATATTGAAATTATTGCGTTTGAGAATTTCAATCAGGTATTGCTTCTCAAATGAAGCCACCCATTGTTCCTTGGCGTCTTTGAATCCAAGATCTTCCCGAATGTCGAGTTCGGCCTTTGCCATGGGCACTCGAATTTTCTCTGGAATATCTTCGAGTGTAATCCTTTCACCATCCATAAACGAAAAAATACGACTCATGGTATTTTTTAATTCTCTTACGTTTCCAGGCCAGTCGTAAGACTTCAACGCGTCAAGAGCCTGGGGTTCAAGGCCTTCGATTTTTCTTTCATTATGCGCTTTCAAAAATTCGTCGATGAAATGATCAAGGAGCATGGGGATATCATCTTTTCTTTTTCTGAGGGCGGGCAAATTGATGGGAGCAATGGCAAGTCGATAAAAAAGATCTTCTCGGAAATTTCCTTTTTTGACTTCGGCCTCTAGGTTTCGATTTGTAGCTGCGACAACGCGCACATCAACGTTGATCTGTCGGTCGCCGCCAACTCTTCGTACCGTGCGAGATTCAAGAACTCTCAGCAATTTCGGTTGCAGTTCAATGCCGAGCTCTCCAATTTCATCCAGAAATATAGTCCCGCCATCCGCTAGTTCAAATGCACCTTGCCGCATATTTGTTGCGCCTGTGAACGACCCTTTTTCATGCCCAAAAAGCTCGCTTTCAATAAGATTTTCTGCGACCGCTGAACAATCGAAAACAACAAATGGCCGTTTGTTTCGTTTGCTTTTTTCATGGAGGGCTTGTGCGATTAATTCCTTTCCTGTGCCGGACTCTCCTTCGATAAGAACGGTCACATCCGTGGGCGCAATCTTTTCGATAATCGTATAAATTTTTCTCATCGATGTATTCCCACCGATCAGATTTGAAAACTTCGCTTTTTTGCTCGGCACAATATCGAATGTTTCGTCCATCGGAACGAATTTCATTTCTGTTCTGCCGGCTCTGATGCTTGAGCCGCTAGTGAGGTAGGCTTCTTTCACTCTTACATTGTTGATAAAGGTGCCGTTTAGAGATCCATTATCTTTAAGTAGATATCCAGTTTTTGTTTGAAAGATTTCAAAATGAATACGGCTCATGGTTTCGTCTTTGAGAACGATTTCATTCTCTTTTTTTGTTCCGACTCGAATCACGGGCTGAGTGAGAACGAATTCCTTTCCTTTGCTATCTCCACTTGTGATGCTGAGCTTGCATTTGAGCAGCGTCATTTTCGTTGTTTGTTCGCTCCAGCGTATGACCTGTGTACGGCCCGTTGATGTTTTTTCATCTCGATCATCCGTGCGTTTCATTGATGGCGTCTCCCTCGATTGTTTTTTGGTATAGCAAATAATAAATATGGGAACTTTGAAGGACTCGTTTTACGTACTGGCGAGTTTCTCCATAAGGAATGGCTTCGACAAATAGTTCTGGTTTAGAAATATCTTTATCTTGGATCCATCTTTTGACTGCATCTAGCCCTGCATTATAGACAGCGATCTGCAAGATCGGCTTGAGTGAATCTGCGACAGGCAGTGAATTGACCTGATGTTCAATTTCCTTAATGTGATAAGCGCCTAAGCGAATATTTTTTCGAGGATTATAGAGGCCGTCAGTTCCTCCAAGCTGTTCCCCCAAGATTTTCGCAATCTTTTGACCTCGAAAAGGCATCAGTTGCATCAGTCCAATCGCACCAGCCCAGGATACAATATCTGCTTGAAACCGGCTTTCCTCTCTCATCACGCCCCAGATTAAAAACGGAGAAATCTGAAATTCTTTTGCGGCCTTTAAAACTTCATTTTCATAAGCGCGGGGGTAGTGAAATTGAACATCTGGGTCATCTAATCGGATTTCATTGAGCGACAACGGAATATATTTTTCAGCCCAGCGAACCAGAATGTCCCAGGCTTCCAAATGCATTAATCTTTTTGCAACAACAAGCAGAGTCTCTTTTGATTTGCGTCGATAGGTGCTGAGAAATTCGTCTAATTCAAGCTTGGCCCATGATTTTAGGTTCACCGCTCGAAATAATTCAAGTCGCTGCCAAGAAATATTATCAGATATGGAGCTAGGAATTTCTTCGCTTGAATCTGAGACCAGTTCACTTTTTGATTTTATATCGAAATTGAGGCTTAAAAAATGAAACGGTTTAGCTTTGGCCAGTTGATTGTAAAAACTAAGCGGCCAGTGATCTCGCAGCTCTTCCAATTTCTGAGTCTTTAAGACGGGGTCCGTCTCCATAACACTCTCCCAAAAAAGTGCTTGAGGTGTGAACGGCTCGCCGTCAGGAAGATGTGGAAGACGACTGAGCAGCGTTAATGCTTCAGTTCGTTCAGCGGATTGATCGGGTTTGTCTTTGAGTCCCTGAATTAAACTCCAGGCGCCGAACCAATGAGCACTCTCAACATAAGCGGTCGATGATGGCATATCTCGAATTTCTCTGAAATTGTCTGAAGCCTTATCATAGAATCCGTCGTCGAGATGCGACATCCCCATTCGATAGTAAATGGCTTCTCTCAAAGATGGCGCGATCTTTTTTTGTAGGAGCTTTTCATATTCCGCAATTCCCGCTTCTCCTTTGTCTTGTCTAATCAATGCCGATGCAAGCAATTGTCGCCACTCGATCTCAAATTCGAGATTGAGCGGAGTCTTTAAGGCCGCTCGAGAAATTTTTTCAACGAGAGAATATTTTTTGTCTGAAAATTGGACCTGTGCCAGTGCAAGCTGAAGCTTTTGAAGTGCTGAGGAATCATTGGGACTCAGAATAGTTCTGCGGATAAATTCTATTTCTCGACGCGCCCGTGGGAATAGCGCGCTTTTCTTCAATTGAGTGACACGTTGTAAATGTTTTTCGATGCTGATGGTGGCGAGGCGGCCATTTTGGATCAGAATCTGTTTGGTCAAATGATCTTCAGAGTGAAAGGGATATGCCGTGTAAAGCTCTTCGTAGTAACTGAGGGCTTTGGATAGATTTTCTGATTTAGATTCAATCGCCGCAAGGTGGTTCAATGCGTCAGATCTCAGACTGCCACGGGGAAAATTCTGAATCATCGTAGCATAGATTTTTTTTCCTTCGTCGGGTCTGTCGACTGCCTCATATGCCGTTCCTTTCATAAAAATGATTTTTTCTTGAAGAGACTCTGGCAAGTCATTCGGTGTATCTGAGGCGATAACGACTTCCCAATTCTTGAGTTCTCTTGCGGCAAGATTTCTCAAATAGACTGAGTATGATTTGAATCGCTTGTCCTCGATTGTGGGGAGCTTGAGTACATCTGCAAATTTTTTCTGCTCGCAGAGCGATTGAAGATGGATGAGCTGAACGAAAGCGTCTGGATTTTGCTCAGAAAGCTTTTCAATTGATTTCCAGTCTTTCTTGAGAATGCCCTGTGCATACGGATTGTCGCGGTTCTCTGGAAGGCGAAGTGTGACAGAATCATATGATTTTTGGCAGGCCGCCGATGCGCATAAACAAGCAACGACCAAATACGAAAAGAGACGCCGTTGCCCCAAATGCATTATCCCATTCTGAGGCATAAATGGGACACTGTCGAGACTCCTCTTATGATTATCAAAGTACTTGGATAAAGATCCTGAAATCCGTAATGTCTGGGTCATGAAATATGAAAATCGCTCTTTCATTTCCCCTTCCTCTGGGCCAGACACTGCGCAGCAGGCTGGCCGGTTTGATGCCCAGCACCCAATGTTTCAGTACGATGTGAAGCGTGTGCCGGAAGAAATAAAAGCTCTCTTCAAACGTTACGAGAAATTCGTCGTGGTGGGCCTTGGAGGAAGCGTCTTGCCGCTTAAGGCTTTTGTGGATGCTTTTGGTTTGGATCAGAAGATTCTTTTTTTGGATTCTGTAGATCCAGATCTGTGGAAAAAATATTCGCAGCTTTCAAATTGCCTCTATTGTGTCGCGAGTAAATCAGGTGAGACCTTAGAGATTAAGGCATTATTGGCGGAATTGGTTGTGGCGGGCAAGTTGCCGAATATGATTGCGGTGACGGACCCAACGAAGGGTTGGTTGAGGGCTTGGGCCATCGAGAACAATCTTCCGACGCTCGAGATTCCTTCAGACATTGGTGGGCGTTTTACAAACTTTACGATTTTTCATCGCGCCCTTCTGGAGCGATTTGAAGTGGATTTCGATGGGCTTTTGGCACAAGCGAAAAAGACCTGCGCGGATTTGAAATTGAATCCCTCGATTCTTGAGACATTATTTCAACAAACTTTTGCAAATTCTAGGAGCAAACTCATTCTGTGGCTTTATGGTGAAAGACTGGTCGGTTTGGGGCAATGGATTCAACAGGCAATTGCGGAGAGCTTAGGAAAAATTTCAAGCAGTGGTCAGCGTCAGGGAATTATGCCCATTGTTTTGAAGGGCCCTCAGGATCAACATTCTGTTCTTCAGCTATTGAGAGATGGCCCTCAAGATGCGGTGCTTTGGTTTTTTTGGACGAAATATAAAACGGCGTTGTTGGAAAACAGAGGGGCATTGTCGGGCGGACTTGAGACTTTTAGATCAATGGGACTCAATGATGCAATGGAGATTCTGCTTCATTCCACGTTTGAGTCGTTTGCTGAAAGACTCAATGATCAATCGTTGGCGCAACCGCTATCTCAATTTGAGTTAACGGAAGATCCTGGTGATATTGCGGAATTGATCGCGATCATTCAGGCGTTTGTGGAATACTCTGGAACTAAACTGCGAGTCACTCCGTTTGATCAGCCGGGCGTTGAACGAGGAAAACAAATCGCCAGAGATCTCATCTTAAAGCGTCAGACCTCATAAATCTATTCATGTGCTGATTCCTGAAAGACAAGCGCTTCGGTGACTTGAAGCAGGGTCGCCACTCGGTGATTAATGAGTAAGTCGCCGATTGTTAGGTGCTTCCCGGAAGTCCGGTAGGCTTGTTGCAGCTTGAGAGCGAACTCGAGCTGGTCGTGACGTAGTTTTCCCTGTTGGCAAAGGATTTCTCCCAGGCGGCTTTTTGGCTCCAAAATCGACATAACTCAGATTCTCCCTGATCCTGATTATCAGCAAGATCCGTGCCAATGGGAGGGTTATTTTCGGGTGGCTTTGTTGACCCTGAGCCTAATTATTTCGATCGCGGAGGATCTTGTGGAAACTTGCAGGTTCTATAATTTTCACGTGTTTGAACATTTTTAAGGGAAGTAAATGTTCCTTATCGCCTGTTACCAAATATTTTGAATTTCCGAGCATCGCTGTTTCAAGAATGAGATTGTCTGTGTGTAAGTTCGGGACAATTCGAATCGATCCAGACGGTTCGTAAAGATCTGCGATCTGAAGAATCCGGCGAATAAGCTTCCTCGTATTTTTTAGGCTGAAGTGGAACCTACTAAGAAGATTCTTTTCGATCTCGTCCAAAATTACCTGGGACATTATGAGTTCAAACTTTCGGTTGAACGCTGCTGTAACAATGTCTGCTGGTGGGCCCGAAAATATAACACCGCTGATCCAAACATTGGTGTCGATGCAGACTTTAAGCATGAGAAAATTATTTTCTTCCTTTTCTGACGATACTGGTCACATCCTCAGGTTTAAGTTTCAATTTGTTCGCTATTTTTTTTCCTTCTCGTCGTACAGTCGCTAAATCGCGATTCGCAAGATACTGTCTGAACGCCTCTCTCAGAAGCTCAGAAATCGTTCTATGTTCTTCTTTAGCAATTTGCTGCATTTCCAGTTCCATGTCAGGCGGAAGTGACAGACTGATGACTTTTGCCGTTCTCATAGATGAATCCTCCGTTATTAACAATTAATAACAGTTATAAATGAAGCCGTCAACGTGGTCGACGATTTCGGTGCGTAGAGACTAACGCCTGGGTCTTACGACCGGGAATCAAGCCATTGAGGAAGCTCACCCTCTTGCTGGTTTGGGAATCTTATGGCATATCTGCGGCTCTGATTATGCAAGTGCCCCGTATTATGAGTCACCTCTGCGTCTTTGCTGCTCTTGCAGGCATTTCTGTTGCTGTATGGGCCAATTCTGACGGATCCGCGGCCCTAGACCCGGTCTGCGTAGGATCCGTTAAAAAAATAGTCGTGCCTGTCCGACCGGGCTCTGCGGTGAACTCAGGGCGTCTCCAGGTCTTCGAACACATGAAGGTTATCGATGAAGGCTTTCGTGGTTGGAAGGATGTTCTTCGATTGATCAGATCTCGAATAATCCGACTGCAGAATGCGGGCGCATCCGTCGGGGAGCCTGATGCCAGTTGGGTTTCTGCGGTAGAGCAAGGAGACCAGCTTTCAGCCGAGCAGCAGCTTTTGATGGTGGCCGCCCTTGCCGAGGTTTTAAGCCCTGTGGAGTATCGCCTGTTTTTTGCGCAGGAACATCTGCGTGCGACTTGCGACCAACTCACCTCATCTCTGGAAGTTGGCGATAGCTTAAGTTTCGATTCGATTCGGAAATCTCTTGAGCCAAAGATAGCAGAAATTGACCGGCAGGAAAAAATGCTGGAGCTCCTCAAACGTAAGGGCTGGCAGACTGATCAATTGAGGACAGAATATGGTGGCCTGGCTGTGATTATTGTCAAAGGGCAGTCGTCGCAGCCTGTGAGCGGTGATCGGTTGGCGAAACTGAACGGCGCATATCAAGCCGCACAGCTGCTTCCTGATGCGCCGGACACGAGATTTGTTCGGTTAGCCTCGAATATTTCGGAAAAATTGAGTCGCATTCGTAGAGATCTTTTGGACGCGATAGATAAAGGCCTGGTTAGTCGTGAAGAAATATTGGAAGTGCAAAGTGGGCCTGAGGGCCAATGCGAGAAATTGTTGGACGGTAGCCTCAGCTATTCACCGGGAGTTGTTGTCCCCCCTTGGCTGAAAAGTCTCGATCGCTTGATTCAAAGGCTCCCCACTCAGCCGAATGTGATCAAGGAGGCTATTGAAGAAAAGCGAAGGAAGATCGCGGAAGCCTCTGCCGCCAAGGCTCAAGAGAGCGGCGAGCAGATCGACGATGCAGCGGCTCGCGTTCAAGCCGATCAAACCCTCTTCCGTAAATGTTATCCCTTAGGTATTCAGCCTGCTGAGGCTGCTTGGTTGATTGAGGGGAAGAGAGCAGAGCGACTTCGCAGAATTCTGGGAAATGCTGATAACCGAAAAAGTCGTCTTTTCACAGATGACGAATACGAGATTCTGGAGCGGCGTTTGAATGATTTATTTCCGCCGGAGGTGGCTGAGCTTGATGCTCAGCAAGCCAAGGCTGTGCGAGAGGGCTTGAGACTCTTGGCTGACCGGCATCAACTCGAAGAATTTGCGAATCGTAATAATTATCCAATCATTTATCTCGAAAGACTAAAACAACCGAACAATACCGACCAATTGCCTCCGCGTCTTTTTGACCAAATGGCCCAGCATTTTTCAGAAGACTCTTTGCGAGCTGCTTCAGATCAGCCGCAGGATCGGCAATCGGCTAAGGACGCTCTTGATCCGATTGCGAAGCGCACGGGTATTCCCAACACTTCGTTGCAGCTGATCATCGCTCGAGCTCTTCATCTTGATGTGAGTGCATTAAGCTCTTCACATGTGCGAAGCTTTCGTTGGCCAGCCTATCAGGAACCAGTTTTGAGTAAGGAGGAATTGGATTTATTTTATCGTCGGGTCTACGAACTGAGACGAATCTACAATTCAAATTTAGTGGATGGCGTTCAGGATCCAATTGTCGTATCTCAGCTAGAAGTCATTCAGCGGGGTAGGGATCCGAAAGGTTTGTTTGCGCCAACGGTTCGTCAGATTAATGAGAAGCATCGCCTTAGTTTAGAGAACGCTCGCTTTCAACTGAGAGCGGGAGGCCCAGACGCCAAACAGATTTACGAGCTGCTCGCGGAATTGTCTTCTCGTCGATTGCTTCCGGACGTCGAGCGGGAGACGCGCGTTTCTATGTCGATTCTTCAGAACATGAGTTCAGGACTCGGACCAGGAATTTTATTGCCGGATAATTTTTTGACGACTTTGTTACGAATCAAAAATCGGTCGCGATGAAACCTAGAAAATTTTTCGTCCGTCGACCCATACGTGGGCGATATCACGCGCAGAGAGAGAGTGCAGTAGGCTTTCATAGGGGAACTGAGAATTAAAAGAAACTGTTTCTGGTATATTTATAGAAACGATATCGGCCTTTTTTTCTTCTTCGATCGAGCCAATTTGCGATGTCTTGTGAAGAGCTTCGGCTCCTCCGAGCGTGGCGATCTCAAATATTTTCTGCGCAGAAAGCCCCGAAAGCCCATGGTGCAGTCGGCTGAGCAGATGGGCAATACGCATTTCAAAAAATGGGTCGAGCAAGTTATTGCAAGCCGCTCCATCGACTCCAAGTGAAAGAGGAATTCCATCAAAGGTCTTGATGTCGGCATATCCACTGGCGAGCTTCAGATTGCTTGTGGGGCAGTGGCTGATGCGGCATTTTCGCTTTCGCAGAATAGTTAGATCTCTTTTGCTGATATGAACACAGTGAGCAATAATGCTGAGCGGGTTCAGGCAGCCTAAAGATTCTAATAGTTCGATATTAGATTTTTTGTATTTTTTCGAAATCCAGTCACATTCTTTTTTGTTCTCAGATGCATGAGTATGATGAAGGAGTTGAAATTTTTCTGAAAGGCTTCCCACAGTTCTCAGAAGCTCTTCGCTGCAGCTCAAAACGAAACGTGGGCAGAGAGTTGCTTCTAGTCTTTTATTTTCGCTGAGGTGCCATGTGTGGATCAGATCCTCAAGTTCGTCCAAGGGGTGTTGATCAATGAGATTTTTTGGCCCCTGATCCATCAAGGCTTTTCCGATAAAGGCTCGAATTCCTGAGTCTCGCGCTGCTTCAAAAATTTTGTGTGTATGCCGAGTGGTCGCCATATCTAAGATCGTGGTGATTCCGAAGCGCAAGCATTCATTCATTCCGGTATAAGCCGAAGCATAGGCAGTCTTTGGCGTGAGAGCGGCCTCGAAAGGAAAGATCACCTTCTCTAACCAATCAAGAAGTTCAACATTTTCTGCGAGGTTGCGTGCATGTGTTTGGACGGTATGAATATGCGTCGATATGAATCCGGGCAATATCAGGCGCTCAATTTTTTTTGGCGCTCTTCGTGAAGAGATTGAGTGAATGCGATCATTTTTTATCGTGACAACGCCGTAGTCGCATCCCTGCGGATTGAAAATAAAGCCTTCAATTTTTTGCATATATTCGTTTCAGATGCTTCTGAAATTCGGGATACATGGTTGGATTGCTTGCGATGACGGCCTGTTCTCCCAATTTAAGATCTCGCCCAGAAATATGTTTGACGAGTCCGCCCGCTTCTTTGACAAGCAGCAAGCCTGCCGCGTAGTCCCACAAACACAGGCTCAATTCCCAAAATCCGTCAAAGCGTCCCGCTGCGACATAGGCCATATTGAGAGCGGCAGATCCGTCACGGCGAACAGCTTGAGAATGTCGGATAAAGTGAAGAAAGTAGGGAATATTGTTATAAAGAGGATTGTCTAAATCGTAAGGAAAGCCGGTGATGAGCAAGCTTTGTTCAAGCTTTTTTGTCTTTGAAACGTGGATGCGCTTTCGATTCAAAAAGGCTCCCTTTCCTTTGACAGCGTGAAAAATATCTCGTCGCGTGGGATCGTTGATGACGCCGCAAAGAATCTCTCCGCTTTTTTCGAATGCAACCGAGACGCAGAAAACGGGATAGCCGTGCGCAAAATTCGTAGTGCCATCGATCGGGTCGATGATCCATCGCCGCTCGGCCGCCTTCGTGCGCGAGAAATCGCCTTCTTCAGCTAAGATGGCATCGTTGGGAAAATAACTGTGGATGACTTTGCAGATCGCAGCTTGCGCTTTTTCGTCGACTTCAGTGACAAGATTGATTTTTCCCTTCAGGCGGACCTTAAATTTCTTTTCGTAATATTTGCGGATAACTTTTGCGCCTGCTTCTGCAGCCTTTAATGCAATATCTAATTCTTTCACTTAGAGGCCTTTCATTGCGTGATCTAAATCTGCGCGAAGATCTTCAAGATTTTCAATTCCCACAGAGATGCGGATGAGGCCGTCATGGATTCCCAGTTTTGCTCGCATTTCAGCGGGTACACTTGCATGCGTCATAATGGCCGGATGTTCGATGAGGCTTTCGACGCCTCCTAAGCTTTCGGCGCAGGCAAAGATATTCACATTCGAGAGAATTTTTTTTGCAGCCGTAAGGCCGCCTTTTGCTACAAAGCTAATCATGCCACCGTAACCCCGCGCCTGCCTCTTGGCGAGCTCATGCTGTGGATGTGAGGAAAGGCCAGGATAAATGACACGCTCCACTTGAGGATGCTTTTCAAGCCAGGCAGCAAGCTCCGCCGCATTTTCAGCATGACGTTGCATTCGAACATGCAGGGTTTTTGTTCCTCGCATGGTGAGAAAGCAGTCCATTGGTCCGGGCACGGCGCCGAGTGTATTTTGAAAAAATTTCAGGCGTTCAAAAAATTCATCATGATTCGTGCCGACAAATCCTCCAACAACGTCTGAATGCCCACCAATATACTTAGTCGTTGAATGCAAAACGATGGAGGCGCCCAATTCCAATGGATTTTGAAAATAGGGTGACATGAACGTATTATCAACGAGGCATAAGATCTCTTTGTTTTTGCAGAATTTGGCAATCGCTGCGATATCGATTAATTTCAGCAAGGGATTCGTAGGGGTTTCTATCCAGACCAGTTTTGTATTCGGCTTGATATATTTTTCGAGCTCCCCGCCTTTTGTGAGATCTACAAAATCTACAGCAAGACCGAATTGTGCAAAAGCCTTTGTAAAAAGGCGATATGTGCCCCCATAAACATCATCACAGCAGACAATATGATCGCCGCTCTTTAACGTATGAAGAGTCGACATCATTGCGGCGCATCCAGAAGAAAAACAGGCGCCATATTTTGCTTTTTCAAGTGCGGCGAGATTTTTTTCAAGTGCGGTTCGAGTCGGATTCTGGCTTCTCGCGTATTCGTAGCCTTTGTGAATGCCAGGGCCTTCTTGTACGAAGGTGGACGTTTGAAAAATCGGTGTCATGATCGCGCCCGTGGTTGGATCGGGATATTGTCCGGCGTGAATGGCCAATGTTTCAAATTTTAATCCTGATTTAGATTCTTTCATGCTGTTCTCCTACTGTAAAAATCAAGCAGATCTATTTTTGTAATCACGCCCAATACTTTTTTTCCCTCTGCAACGACAGGGACTTTGTCGGCCTTCAGCAGGCTTTGAACTTTTTGAATCGAGTCATCGAGGTTGACCGTGTCGACCTGTCGCACAATAAACGGATCAATGGGTTTCATCAGATTGGCTGAGCCTCCGATGACCGCGTTGAGAAGATCGTATTCAGCGATGATGCCGACAAGGCTATCACGTTCGTCAATAACCGGCATTTGCGAGACTCCCGTTTTCTTAAATCGATCGATACAATCACGCGCGATATCTGTGGCGCGACAAGTGAGAATATTGGAGGGATTAAAAACATCACGCACCAAAATTTCTGGTTCGTCGAGCATGCCGTGTTCTCTCATCCAGTCGTCGTTGAAGACTTTAGAAAGATAACGCGATCCCGAATCTGGTATCAGAACCACAGCCAATCCAGAACTCTTCTGCGTCTTCGCCCATTTGATCGCTCCTGCGACAGCCGATCCGCAAGAGCCACCAACAAAGAGGCCTTCCGTTCGAGCGAGTTTTCGCGCGTAGGAAAAAGATTCTCTGTCGGAAACCTGCACGACTTCGTCGATAATATTGAAGTCAACCGTTGAGGGCATGAAGTCTTCACCAATTCCTTCGACTTTATAGACATAGGCTGGCCCCATTTTTCCGGTCTTCTTAAATTCTGTATAGATGCTTCCTTCAGGATCCACCCCGATGATTTTTATTTTCGGATTTTTTTCTTTGAGATAACGGCCCGCTCCTGAAACTGTGCCTCCAGTTCCAAGACCGCCGATGAAGGCCGTGATTTTTCCTTCTGTTTGCTCCCAAATCTCGGGTCCGGTGGTTTCATAGTGCGCCTGCGGATTGTCTGGGTTGTGATATTGATTTGCATAAAATGCGTTTGGCGTTTCGGTGGCTAATCTTTTTGCAACTGAATAATACGAGCGAGGATCTTCTGGTTCAACATTTGTGGGTGTCACGACTACTTTTGCTCCGAAGGCGCGAAGAGCTTGAATTTTTTCGAGTGACATTTTATCTGGCATCACAAAAACAGATTTATATCCCTTCACCGCTGCAACAAGTGCCAATCCCATGCCCGTATTTCCGCTGGTGGCTTCAACAATAGTGCCTCCGGGTTTGAGCTCGCCCCGTTTTTCAGCTTCATTAATTATTTTGATGGCGATGCGATCTTTGACGCTCGCTCCAGGATTAAAAAATTCAATTTTTGCGCAAAGATCAAGATTGAGCCCGGCTCCAAGTTTTGGAAGCCGAACAATAGGAGTTCTGCCAACGGTATCAAGAATCGTGGAATAAATCATGAGGTCCACGTTAATTGTTCTCAGATACTTCATTCAATCAGAATCATTTGAATTGCTTGCAATTGATGACACGGCTTAGTCTTTGGATAGATTTATGGGAAATCGCTTTTTTAGGCCTGAAGTGGCGCATTCATTGGAAGAGATTAGGGATTATGTCAAATCGTCGTCTGAGTCTCTTCAGTTATCAAAAAAATCTCTCGCACTGATCGAAAAAGGTGCAAAAATTGTGCACAAAGCGAGTTCTTCAAAGCGTCCGATCTACGGCATTAATACGGGTTTCGGTCGCTTGGCTCAAAAGAAGATTCCAGATCGTGATCTCGTTCGTCTTCAAGTCAATATTTTGAGATCTCATGCTTGTGGCATCGGGGAGCCCGTCTCGGAATCTGTCACTCGACGATTGCTGGTTTTGCGGGCGCTCAGTTTGGGCAAAGGTCACAGTGGAGTGGCAAGCTCGTTGGTCCAGCGGCATTTGGATTATCTCAATCTTCAGCTGGTTCCATATATACCCATTCAGGGAAGCGTCGGGGCTAGCGGGGATTTGGCGCCACTCGCACATTTGGGCCTGACGTTTATGGGCGAGGGTGAATTTGTTTTGAAAGGGTCGAGACGTTCGGCGGGAACTGTGCTCAAATCGGCGCGATTGAAGCCTTTGGCGATTGGTCCAAAAGAAGGTTTGGCTTTAGTCAATGGCACTCAGTTTTCTCTTGCTCTCGCCCTCGAAGCTTATGATTCGCTGCAGAGCTTGATGAGGCCGATGGAAGCGGCAGCCGCTTTGACAATCGAAGCCCATCGTGCAACGGCGGCAGTTTTTGATGAGCGACTTCATTTGTTGAAAGCGCATCCTCATCAACGTCAGGTTGCAAAAAAATTTCGCGAAATGTTGAAAGGCTCAACGCATATGACCGGGCATGCAGATTGTGATCTTGTTCAGGATGCGTATTCGTTTCGATGTATCCCACAAGTGCTTGGCCCATGTTATGCGCTGATCGAGCAAGCTCGCCAATTTTTGGAAGACGAAGTGAACTCTGTTTCTGATAATCCGGTAATTGTCTTTCAGGGCGAAGAATTATTATCCGGGGGGCATTTTCATGCGCATGCAGTGAGCTTTGCGAGTGATCTGCTGTCGATGGCAGCAACGACGATGTCGAACTTGGTGGAACGCCGAATTGATCAGCTGGTGAATCCATTGACGACGAGAGGCAACGCATTTTTGGCGGATGAGGCGGGCGTGGAGAGTGGGCTCATGATTTTGCAGACTGCTGTTGCGGCGCTTGCAAGTGAGAATAAGACGCTGGTGCATCCGGCGTCGGCGGATACGATTCCGACAAATGGAAATCAAGAAGATCATGTCAGTATGGCTCCTTGGGCAGCTCGAAAGGCTGCCTCTATTATCGAAAACTTGAGGCGTATCGTTGCCGCAGAGATTCTTGCGTCAGTGAGAGGCTGCTTACGTGAGAAAGAAAAAATGAAGCTTTCTTATAGTCCGTTTGTCGAAAAAGAACTGTCGCATTGGACGCGCGTCGTTCCAGAGCTGTCTGGTCGAGGCGATCTGCATTTTGGAAGACTTTGGGAAGCGGTGATTCGCGAAATTTCGTGAGGCTCACCGCTGACATTTTTCAGAGTCGAAAAGTCGCCAACCCTTCGTGGGCCGTCAACTACTTGCGCAGATATTCTCCCAGTCGGCGTGCGGCAAGCACGCATTGTCCAAAAGTAGATGAAGCTGGCATGCCTTGAGCGAGTTGAGAGAGCCGGAGTCTTTGCGATTCAAGTCCTTTTGCAGCCTCTGGAATTTTATAGCTCTGAGCGGCGGAGACGAAACCTTCAAGTCGTGCGGCGCGTCCTAAGCTAAAAATACGTTCAATGGCTTCTTGTCCTGCATAGGTCACGGAGGGCGTCGCTTGTGCTCTGAATCGTGTTAAGAGGCCGAGCCGGCTCAAATTAAAGGTTACCAAGGCCCCAAAGGACCTTTCATAATCACCTTACCGAAAACTTAACTTTTAGAACCCGCTTGGGGAGGTGGTACAAAATGAGCTTTGGGGCTAAAAGAGAATATCTCAAGGAAATTTGGGGGCGCTATCAAAAATCGACACGGAATCAAAAATCTCTGATTTTGGACGAATTTTGTGAGGTTACTGGGCTACATTTTGGATGTTTTATTCCAGGAAGATCAGTCGCGAATACGAGAAAAGACGGCCGCCGAAAATTTTGCAGCACTCCGAAAAATGGCACTGAGTCTATTGAAACGAGCTCCAGAGCCTTGGAAAAAAAGTGGAAATCGAAAATTCA
>JACCDG011474344.1_pt1 | contig 36104 bp, 36 predicted proteins | sample 7442471 | NCBI WGS metagenome assembly JACCDG01 (sample SAMN15323444, study PRJNA562643) | freshwater metagenome | isolation source: river surface water | place: USA:Blue River Watershed | collected 2017-08-17 | reverse complement strand
CGCTGCCACGCGGCCTGCCGCGGGATCCAATCGCCGGCGAGGCCGCCGCGCCGCGTCCGCTTTCTTGGCTGACCGTCGGCGGACTCGCGGCGGCTTCACTCCTGTTGCCGCTCGCCGGCTGGCTGGCCCTCGCGTGGGGTCGTGCCCGGTCGACCGATCCCCGCAAGGCCCGGCGCCTCGCCCGCGCCGAACTCGTTGCCACGCTGCGAGCCCTCGCCGCCAAGCCCGCGCCAGCCGAGCAGCGCCGCCTGCTCACCGCGTGGCGCGAGCACGCCGCCCGCGCCCTCGGCCTCGGCCGCAGCGTTCCCTCGGCCGGGGACCTCGCCCGACAGGCGAACGCCGCATCGGCGAACGCCAAGGCCGGGGAGGCCGACGCGGAAACGTGGCGCGGCCTCTGGACAGACGCCGAGCGCACCCTCTTCGGTCCGGAAAACCCGCCCCTACCCAACGACTGGGTCACCCGCGCGCAGAACGCCGCCGCGGGGGTGCCGCGGGCGCGCTTCCAGCTGCGCTCGCTCTTCCGGCGCCGGAACCTGCTGCCGTGGGTCGCACTCCTCGCACTCAGCGCCGCCACCGCAACGCTCGCGCCGGATCTACGGGCCGCTCGTGACGCCAGTGGAGCAGGTGCAGTGGGTGCCGCCGGTGCCACGCGTGCGGCTGGGGTCGCTGGTGCGGCCGGTGCCGCCGGTACAGCGAGTGCCGCGAACGCTGCCGCGCAGTATCGCGCGGGCCAATTCACGTCGGCCGAGCAGGCCTGGCGCGCGCGGGTCGCGGCCGAGCCCACCGACTGGATCGCCCGCCACAACCTCGCGCTCGCGCTCGGTCAGCAGGATCGCTGGAGCGAAGCCCTGGGCCACGCGACCGCCGCGTTCGTCCAGAACCCCTCCGACCCATCGGTCCGCTGGCACCTCGCGCTGTGCAGCGAACGCGCCGGAGTCACGCCGGCTGGCGTGAGCGGCCTCGTCGACGGCAGCCTGGCCGCGCAAGCCGCCGTCCAGCTCTCCCCCGCGGAATGGCAGCGCGTCGGCATCATGGGTGCGTGGACGATCGCCTTCGCGCTCGGCCTCTTCCTCCTGCACGGCTATCGCAATGTCCGCTGGCTCCGTCCGACTGCGGCGGCGCTGAGCGCGCTCGGCCTTGTGGCCGCCGCCGCCGGCGTGACCGGCGCGCTCCGCTACGCGGACCTCGGCTCGGCAGAAGCCGCGATCACCTGGCGCCCGACGACCCTGCGCTCGGTGCCGACGGAAGCCGCGACCAGCCAGAAGGCCACGCCCCTCGCCGCCGGCTCGGTGGCGCGCGTGACCAAGCCCTTCCTCGGCTGGCGCCGCCTGGAGTTCACGAACGGCCAGACCGGCTGGGTCCAGGCCTCCGACCTCATCCCCCTCTGGTCCGCTCCGCCCAAGCCGCCTGCCCCACCCGTCCGCCGCGAAGCGTCCGCCCCACTTTAGGGCGACCTACCAACCGCACCCACCGGAGAAGGTCAGGCTCTGCACTTCGTTCTTCGGGCCGACTCCGCTCGTGCCGACCGAAGATCGCCCCCGAAGCATCGCCATCATGACAAAGGACAAAGTCCAGCCTTCCCGAGCTTTGCGTTCCCGGGAAACATCGCCACGCTGCCGCTGACGAGCGCTTCCCACCCGATTGCCTCGACCCCGAAAAGCGCCGCCGGTCGGCGGAGGTGTCCCGCACTTTCCCCCGTTTTCCCCAATGTCCACATCCTTCACCAATCCCGACCAGAACGTCTCCATCCTCGGAACCGCCGTGGTGCCGTGGACGGCCCGCTACGACTTCGATGAGCCCGTCTTCCGCCGGCAGGTGCACCTGTTGGGGCGCACCCTGACCAAGCACCTCTACGTCTTCGGTACCGCCGGGGAGGGCTATGCCGTTTCGGAATCCCAGTTCGACGAAATCACCCGTTCCTTCTGGTCGAGTTCGCAGGAGGCGGGCGTCGTGCCGATGGTGGGGCTGATCTCGCTCTCGCTGCCAACCATTCTCTCGCGCATCGAGCGAAGTCACGCTCTGGGGTTCCGTCGCTTCCAGCTGTCGCTCCCGTCCTGGGGCGCGCTCAACGACCGTGAGGTCGACGTCTTTTTCGCCGAGACCTGCGGGCGCTTTCCGGACTGCGTCTTCCATCACTACAATCTGATGCGCACGAAGCGGCTGCTCACCTCCGTGGAGTACCGCCGTCTCGCCGACGCCCATCCCAACTTCGTCGCGGTGAAGAACAGCACCTCGGATCCCGCGGTGATCGCGGACCTGATGACCCTCACGCCGCGGCTGCGCTTCTTCATCACGGAAATGGGTTACGCGATCGCGCGCCGCACGCACGACGTCGGCCTGCTGATTTCGCTGGCCTCGGTGAATCCGGCACAGGCCCACGCCTTCGTGGCCGGCGACGACGCCCGCCGCACGGCCGACGTCGCCGACTTCACCGCCATGGGCGCCAAGCTCCGCGAACTCTCGACCGGCCGCTACCACATCGACGGCGCCTTCGACAAGATGCTGTACCGGATCGCCGACCGCTCGTTCCCGCTGCGCCTGCTGCCGCCGTACGCGAGCGCGACGGAGGACGACTTCGAGCAGTTCCTCGCCGCCCTCCCGCCGCGCTGGCGCCAAGCGTGAGTTGACGACGGGGAAGGCTTGGCACCGAGCTCGCCAGTCGCCGCGACACCCGCTCCGACTCGAAGTCCGCCGCAGGCACCGGCTCCGAGGACAACGAATCCGTGAGGGTCAGGCGTGGTCCGTTATCGTCCGCCACACGCCTTGGACGCTGCGCATGGGGCGGCAGGCAGCGCCGGCCGTTAACGTCGGCCTTTGCCGCCGCGCCGCCTTGGCTTTTCGCTAGCTCGACGCGGCCGGCGGGGTGCGGCGGACCATCCGGAGGAGCGACTCCTCCGGATTGAGTCGCGACACCGCGGCGAGGTCGAGCCACGCGAGGGCGTGCGATTCGTCGCTCACCGCGAGCGGCGCATCGGCGGATGCTTCACACAGGAAGCGGACGTCGAAGTGGATGTGCGCGGGCTCCTGACCGCGCGCCGGGATGCCGTGCGCATCGAGGTCGAAGATCTCCGGCGTCACCAATCGCACGTCGGCGAGGCCACTCTCCTCCCGCGCCTCCCGCAGGGCCACCGCCGCCAGATCTTCCTCGCCGTCGGCATGGCCGCCGAGCTGCAGCCACTTGCCGAGCTTGCGGTGATGGGTGAGCAGCGTGCGGCGACGGGCGGGGTCGACGACCCAAGCCGAGCCCGTGAGGTGGCCGTCCCGACACGTGCGCCAGAGGCAGTCGGGGTGCGCGTCGATGAACGCCAGCATGCGCCGCGCCGTTTCCGCCTGTTCCGCCGAGGGCGCGCGGACCGCGTACGCAGCGATCAAGGCCCGCGCCCCCGCGGGCGAGCCGGTGGAGGCGTCAGCGCCAGAGCTCATCGGCCGTGAAGGGTCGGGGCGTTTCCAGCAGCGGCCAGATGTCGTCGACGGTGTCGGCGACCGTGATCAGGTCCGAAAGCCCGGGCGACTTGAACCGCTCCTCCACCATCCGCCCGAAGAAGCGGAGGAGGTCGTCGTAGAATCCATCCTGGTTCAGCAGCACCACCGGCTTCGGGAGTCGGTTGAGGTAGCGCAGCGTCATGATTTCCGTGAGTTCCTCCAGCGTGCCGATTCCGCCTGGTAGGGTGACGAAGCCGTGCGCCCGCTCCTCCATCAGCCGCTTGCGGTCGCGCATGGTCGTTACCGTGAGCAGCTCATCCGCCTCGTGGTAGGCCAGTTCCCGCTCCTTCATGAATTCCGGGATCACCCCCACGACGTAGCCGCCGGTCTGCTTCACGCTCCGCGCCACCGAGCCCATGAGGCCCGCGTGACCGCCCCCGTAAACCAGCCCCCAGCCCCGCTCGACCATCCCCCGGCCCAATTGCTCCGCCGCGGAATAGTACTTCGGATCCAGCGTGCGGCTGGAGCCACAGTAGACGCAGAGGAGCTTGGGCATGATGTTGGCGGAGAGGATGTGACGGCTCGGATGGAAAATCAATCCACCGCCCAAGCCAGGACGCTCCCGCCCCCGGGCGACCTCGCGCCACCCCTCCCATGGCGAGATCAGCCGTTTGGGTTGCGATGAGACTAACTCTCATTCTCGTTTGGGGCATGACTTTTCGTGCTATCGCGCTCGCGTGCTTGGGCGTGGCCTTGGGCCTCGCACCGGTGCAGGCTCGGCTTTCGGTCGGTGACCTGGTGGTGGCGCTCAAGCCGGATAAGAACCCCGACGCCATGCTGGCGGAACAGCGAGCGCTGGAGGGATTCCTCGGCGAACGACTCGGCGCCAAGGTCAAGGTCATCGTCCCGCTGTCCACCGCAGTGATCGTCGAAGGCTTTGCCAACGGCACGATCGATCTCGGTTACCTGTCGGCCACGGATTTGGCGCGGATTCGCACGCAGGGGACCGCCACGCTGCTGCTCGCCGGGGAATTTGCCGGCGGCAAGACCAGCTATCGGAGCTATTGGCTGACGCTGCGCGACAAGCCCTACACCGCGATCGACCAACTGCGGGGCAAGCCGGTGGCCTTCGCCAGTCGCACCAGCACGTCCGGCTTCCTGATCCCGCTCCTCGATCTACACCAGCGCGGACTGGTGGGTGCCGACGCGGCCCTCGAGCCGTTCTTCGGCAAGGGCAACGTCCTCTTCGGTGTCGGGTACGTCTCGGCGGTCGAGCGCGTGCTCTCGGGCGACGCGGAAGCGGCCGCGGTGAGCGATTACGTCTTCGATCAGGACAAGCACCTCAGCGCGGAGCAACGGGCGCGGCTGCGGGTGTTGCAGAGCCAGGGACCGGTCCCGAGCCACGTCCTCGCGGTCCGCGCCTCGCTGCCGCCCGCCGATCAGGACGCCTTGCGCACCGCGCTGCTGGCCCTGAACGAGGCTCCGCACACGACGCTGCGCGACCGGGTCTTCACGACCAAGCTCGTCCCGGTTTCGGCCGACGAGCACCTCCGCCCGCTCGCGGCGGCGTTGCCCCTCGCCGAACGCGCGCTTGCCCGGTGAACCGCCGCGCTTCCCAGTCGTCCCCGGCCGCAAAGCCCGCAACCGGCGCCGGCGCAGACGCCCCTTCCGTCGCACGGCCCGCCGCCAGCGCAGACGTCCGCTTCGCCCCGACCTCTGCGTCCACTGCGGCATCAGCCGCCAGCACGCCCTCCGCGGCAGCACCCTCGACCGCGCGCGCGGCAGCTCCTGACGGCGATGCGCACATCCTCGTCTCCGGCCTCGGTGTCCGCCGTGCCGAGCGCTGGCTCTTCCGCGATCTGACTCTCACGGTCCCGCGCGGCGCCTTCGTCGCGGTGGTCGGTCCCTCGGGAGCCGGCAAGTCCACGCTGCTCGCCTGCCTCGCCGGAGCGTTGGCCCCGGGCGAAGGCGAGATCCGGCTCCGGGAACGCAGCGGACGACTCGTCGCGCCGGAGCACTGCCGCCCCCGAATCGGCTGCGTCTTCCAACGATTGCTGCTGGTGGAAAACAGCAGCGTCCTGGCCAACGTGCTCTGCGGACGGCTTGGTCGGCATCGTTGGTGGCAAACACTCTTCGGGGCGCCCCGGGCCGAGCGCGAGGCGGCCTTCGCCATCGCGGCCGACCTCGGCCTCGCTCCGCACACGCACCGCTGGGTCGCGGAATTGTCCGGCGGCGAACAACAACGCACCGCGATCGCACGGGCGCTCTTTCAGGAGCCCGATCTCTACCTCGCCGACGAACCGATCTCGAATCTCGACACCTACCTCACCGGCCGCGTGCTCGGCCGGTTGCGGCAGGAGGCCGCGCAGCAGGGCCGGACCGTGTTCTGCGTGCTGCATGATCCCACGCTCGTGGATCGCTTCGCCGACCTCGTGGTCAGCATCGATCCCAACGATCCGCACGGGTGGCGCGTCCGCCCAGTCCGCCGATGAAGCCGCCCGCTCCCCGCTCCGGCTCACCGGCCACACCCGCGTCCACAAGGTCGCCCGCGCACTCGCAGTCGCAGACACCGCCAAACGCACAACCCCACGCACAACCACCGCCGCCCGCGCAGCCGCCCGCCCCGGCTCCGGTGTTCCCGGAACTGCCGTGGTATCGGCGCCTCGACGCGCTCAGCGTCACGCTGCTGCTCTTCGGCTTGGCGATCTTCTTCTCGCTGCCGACGCTGCGCGGGTCCGGGCGCGACCTCGATTACTGGGAAAATGCCCGGCGTTTCCTCGCGCGCTTCTTCCCACCAGATTTTTCGGTGACGCCGCAGGTGCTGACCGCGCTCGCCGAGACGGCGCAGATCGCGGTCCTCGCGACGGCGGGCGCGCTGGTGCTCTCGTTTCCACTCGGACTCGCTGGGGCGCGCACCCTCTCGCCGCGCTGGCTGGTCACGCTGGCGCGCCTCGCCCTGAACGTCACGCGCACCGTCCCGAGCCTCCTCTGGGCGCTGATCGCGGTGGCGATCGTCGGCGCGAACCCGCTGGCGGGCGTGCTGGGCCTGACCGCCTACAGCGTGGGGTACCTCGGGAAGTTCTTCAGCGATGCCTTTGAGTCGGTCGACCTGGACGTGGCGCGGGGCCTGCGCGCGATCGGGGCGAGCCGGATCCAGGCGTTCCAGCACGGCGTGTGGCCGCACGCGCGACCGCTGATCTGGAGCTACGCGCTGTGGATGCTCGAGTACAACCTGCGCTCCGCCGCGATCATCGGCTACGTCGGGGCGGGCGGCCTCGGCGTGCTGCTCCACGGCTATCAGGAATACCACGCGTGGGACCGCTTCTGCGCCGTGCTCGTCTTCATCCTCGGCCTCGTCACGGTGCTCGACCTACTCGGCGAATGGGTGCGCCGCAAGGTGACGAAGCGCGCCGCGCGCACGCCCGCCTAGCCGTCGGCGACGGAGCGGCGACTTTACAATCCCCGGCAACGTGCGACAAGGGACGGACGCCGACGCGCGGCCCGCCCTCCGGGCCATGCTCCCGCCACCGTTCCCCATGTCCGCGCCCTTGATCGATCCTCCTCCCGCGCTCCGCCCACCCTGCGGCCGGCTGGCGCCGTCGCCGACGGGGCTCCTGCACCTCGGGCACGCGCGGACGTTCTGGATCGCGGCGCAGCGTGCGCGGGCCGCCGGTGGGACGCTGCTCCTGCGGAACGACGACCTCGACCGCGCGCGGTGCCGCCCGGAATTCGTGACGGCGATGGTGGAGGACCTGCGCTGGCTCGGGCTCGCGTGGGACGGCCCGATGGTTTCCCAGAGCGAACGCCTCCCCCTCTACCGCGCTGCGCTGGCGCGTCTCCACGCTGCGGGCGCGATCTTTCCCTGCACCCGCTCGCGACGCGACGTCCTCGAGGCCGCCGGGGCTCCGCACGAAGGCGCGGGTGACGACGACGAGCCGCTCTACCCGCGCGCGTTTCGGCCGCCGGACGGCGCGGCGCTGCCGCCGCTGGGCGATCCCGTGACCGTGAACTGGCGGTTCCGCGTGCCGGATGACGAGGACGTCTCGTTCGTGGATGCGAACCTCGGCCGCCAGACTGCGCGGACCGGGCGGGACTTCGGGGACTTCCTCGTCTGGCGCAAGGACGACGTGCCCAGCTATCAACTCGCGACGGTGGTGGACGACGCGCTGCTCGGCGTGACCGAAGTGGTGCGCGGCGCCGATCTGGTGCGCTCGACCTTTCGGCAGTTGCTCCTCTTCCGCGCGCTCGGCTGGAACCCGCCGAGCTTCTTCCACGCGGACCTCGTCACCGACGAGCGCGGCGTGCGCCTCGCGAAACGCCACGACGCCCTCAGCCTTCGCGCGCTGCGGGAGTCGGGACGGTCACCGGAGTCCGTGATCGCCGCCTTCGGCCCGGCTCCGGCGCTTGCCAAGGCGCCGCCGCCCCCGGCAGCCTGAGAAATTCTCCCCCTTCCCCTCTCCCTCTGCCTCTCCTCGTTCCCGTGACCCCGAAAATCGGCGTACTGAACATTTCCGACCGTGCTGCGGCGGGCGTCTACGAAGACGTCCCCGGCAAGGCCTGTGTCGCGCTGCTCCGCGAGTGGCTCGTCACGCCCTTCGACGTCGAGTACCGCGTGATCCCGGACGAGCGGGAGCAGATCGAAGCCGAGTTGCGGCGCCTCGCCGATGAAGTCGGCTGCGCGCTGGTCGTGACCACGGGCGGCACCGGACCGGCCCTCCGGGACGTCACGCCCGAGGCGACGGCGGCGGTGTGCGATCGCCTGTTGCCCGGCTTCGGCGAAGCGATGCGGACCGCATCGCTGCGCTACGTCCCCACCGCGATCCTCTCGCGGCAGCTCGCTGGCACGCGCGGGCGCACCCTGATCGTAAACTTACCCGGAAGACCCAAGGCGATCCGCGAGAACCTTGAGGCGGTGTTTCCGGCGATCCCGTACTGCATCGACCTGATGGGAGGGCCACGGCTGGAGACGAATCCCGACGTGATGAAGGCTTTTCGCCCGCCGGGCAGTTGAGCGGAACGATCCCGCTTCGGGTCCTCGCCCCGTACCGACCGCGCTCGCTCCCCGCGCCGCGTCAGAGCGCGTCGTACTTGTCCGAGCGACCGCGGGCCTTTTCGACCGGGTAGCGGGCGGCGTTGGCGGCCATCTTGCGCTCGATGGCGCCGGCGACGTCGATCCCGGTGATGTTCGCGAATTCGAGGGCGTAGATCACGACGTCGGCGAGTTCGGACTCGATGGCGGCGCGCTTGGCGGGCTGGCGGGCGAGGTCGGCGGAGGCCTCGGGCGTAGCCCAGAGAAAATGCTCCATCAGTTCACCGGCCTCGGCAGCGAGCGCCATGCTCAGGTTCTTCGGCGCGTGAAACTGTTCCCAGTCCCGCTCGCGGGCGAAGGCCAGGATCCGCGACTTCAACTCCGCCACCGACGTACTCGCATCCGACAAGGAAGACATGCGCGCACACTGGCGCCGACCTCCCGACGGGGCAATCCCTTCGACGGGCAATCACTTCCCCCGGTCGCGCAGCCGCCACAGCCCAGCGAGGACGCTCCCGATCACGGAGTGGACCACGCTGGAAATCGCGCACGGCACCGCAGTCAGCGGATCGACGAAGTGACGCCGCGCGAGCACCACGCCGAGGCCGGAGTTCTGCATCCCCACCTCGATCGAGATCGTCCGCGCCACCACCACCTCGCACCGGAGCACCCGCGCAACCACGTAACCCAGAGCAAACCCTCCCGCGTGCACCAGCACGATGGCGAGCAGGAGGATGCCGCCGCTGGTCTTCACGGCCGAGGCGTTCTGACCGACGATGCTCGCCACGATGAGCGTGATCCCGAGGACCGACGCGAGCGGCGCCCACGAGGAGGTCGCCGCCACCACCCGCGGCGCGAACCGATTCAGCGCGACCCCGGCCATGACCGGCAACAGCACCACCTGAACCGTGCTCCGGAGCAGGCCCCACGCATCGACGTCCACGATCGCCCCGGCCAGCCACTGCGTGAGCAACGGCGTCATCACCACCGCCGCGAGCGTCGAGCACAGCGTCATCACCACCGACAGCGCCACGTCGGCCCGCGCGATGTACGTCACCACGTTGGACGCCGTTCCTCCCGGGCAGCAGGCCACGAGGATCAGGCCCACGGCGAAGGCCGGCGAGAGATCGAGCAACTGCGCCACCGACCAACCCAGCAGCGGCATGATGACGTACTGGGCAAAAAAACCGATTGTCACCAGACGCGGCCGCTGCGCGATCCGACGAAAGTCGTCCACCGTCAGCGTCACCCCCATCCCCAGCATCACCAACGCCAGCGTCAGCACGATCGCGTTCCCGCTGAACCACGTGAACCACGTCGGCTGCACCAAAGCGAGACCAGCACCGACCACTACCCAGATCGGGAAAGCGTTGGTCATCAAAGCGAGAGCGCGTTGCATAGACTCCGAAGCTGGGCGCGTGGAACGGCGTTCGTCAGCGCATTTTTACCGAAAACCGAAAACTTCGTGCTTGGCCCACGATCTGCTTCTGCTTACTCACCCTTTGATCCAGCTCATGTCCCGGTCCCTCCAACATCTCCGCAGCCGCGCCGGCGCTTCGTTTACGAAGGCCGTGCAGACGTGCTGCGCCCAGATGCGACCGGTTTCCACGAACTGGAATAAAACGCATACCGGCGCGGGCTCTCAGGCCTAACGTTCCGACCCATCGGAATCCCTTAGCCAACCTGAAGAAGCCCCCGGTCACCCGACCTGAGGACGCTACTGCTTTTCCTCCCGCTCCCTCTCCTCCTCCCGCTCCCCCTTCCTACCATGCACACGACGATCATCCATCCGCTCACGTCCCCGAGCCGCCCTCGCCGCACCCGGGTCTCGCAGCCGGCTACGGTCGATCATCGCAAACCGCACTACGAGATCTCGGAACATCCGGATCGTCTCGACCTGACGGTGTACGTGCCCGGGGTCGACAGTGCGGGGGTGGAGGTGTCGTTTGACGGCACCGATTTGCTGCTCACCGCCCGCAAGGCCCGCTTCGTTCGCGTGAACTGGCAGGCGCTGCACCTGGAAAAGGCGCAGCGCGATTACCAGTTGGTGCTCCGTCTTGGCTCGGGCGTGGATTTCGATCGCGTCGAGGCGACGCTGCAGGCTGGGGTCCTGACGATAAAGTTACCAAAAAAGCTCCGGTCCACGGAACCCGCGGCCGCGCGCGCGCTCCAATCTGTGGCATAGTCAACGTCTGGGGTTGATTCCCTGCTCGAGCGAACTCATCTCAAGTGCGCTCAGGCACGTGTCGAGTCACCCCCCACACCCCAACCCCCTCTTCACCCATGCTCTTCCAACCCGTTCCGCTTCCGCCGCCTCGGCCCAGCGACTCGGTGCTGGTCGTGCCGCATTACGACGTGCAGTGGGCTCGCCCGGTCTTTCGCGCTCCGTCCCTCCCGACTCCAGCGCAGCTCCACGGCGAGATCCCGTTCACTGCGCTGCGCGTCACCTCTCAGCGCCGGCGGTCGGCGCGCGCCCGCTGATGGTCGCGGGGTTCTTCGGCGCGACTCAATCCCGCTGAGCCCGCTCGATCCCGGCTGATCACGCCTGACCCTTCGCGCGCACGAGCCCGTGCGCCGCTCCGAAGCCCGGAAGCCCCGCTTCCGGGCTTCGTCGTTTCGCCGTGCCGCGCGCGGGTCAACGCTCCCGGACCCGCCACGTAAGCTGGCCCTCGGCACCCGGAGCCCGCCCGAGGACGTCCGCCAGCCACGCGAGCACCGGCCCCAATTCGTGATCAAGCTGCCACGGGGGATTCACCACCACCATGCCGGACCCTCGCATCTTCAAGCCAGCGTCCTCGCCCGCAATCGCCACCTCGGCACACCAAGTCGGCGGAAGCGGCCGCCGCTCCATCTCGGCGAGGAACGCCTCCACCCGCGCCCGCTGGGTCAGGGGATACCAGATGGCGAAGGTCGCCCCCGGCATGCGCTCCAGACCGATCGCGAGAGCATCCACGAGCTGGCGCCATTCGTCGGGGCTCTCGAAGGGCGGATCGAGCAGGACCAAGGCGCGGCGCTCCGGGCAGGGCAGCTGCGCCCGGACGGCGGTGTAGCCGTCGAGCTCCAGGACCGACACCCGCGGTACGCGATGAAACTCCGCGGCCAGCGCCGCCTTCTCGGCGGGGTGCAATTCGCAGAGGACCATGCGGTCCTGCGGCCGCAGCGCGGCCTTCACCAGCCACGGCGAACCGGGGTAGAAGCGTAGACCCTCCCCGAAGTGCCCCGACTGGCGATCAAACTCCCGCACGCGGTCGACGTAGATCTGCACCGCCGGAGGGGCGTCGCCGCGCGCCAAGATCCGTCCGATCCCGTCGGGCCACTCCGGAGCCCGGGCGAGCGAATCGCCCTGCGCCGCGACGCTCAGGTCGTAGCGTCCGCGGCCCGCGTGGGTATCGAGGTAGAGAAACCCCTTCTCCTTGCGCGCCATCGCCTCGACCAAGCGGCCGAGCACGACGTGCTTGCAGACGTCGGCAAAGTTGCCCGCGTGAAAGTGATGTCGGTAGTTCACCGCGCGCCGCCGTGATCAGTAGACCGGGATCTTGACCACGAGCTTGCGTACCTCGCCCGGCTGGCCGTCAGCGAGGCAGGGACGATGCGCATCCTCCGGGAAGAAGACGGCGCCCTCGCCCTCCCCCACCCGCAGCACGGTCGACGGTGCCTGGGCGGCGTAGAGGAGCACATCCGCGCCGGGGGTCCGATCCTCCTCGACCTTCAAGGTCGAGGCCTCGGTCACTTCCATGACTTCCCGCCCCGCAACCACGAGTTGAAGGTCGATGTACTGCCGGTGGGATTCCCAGCGGATATCCGCCGAAGGCTTGGTGACGTAGACCTGCTCGAGGGCGAAGGCCCCGCCGGCGAGGTCGATACGCTCGGTGGCGCCCACCGCGATCCCCGCGAGGCGCGTCCGCGCCGCGCTCCCGGGAGTCATGATCTCCTCGGCGTGCGCCAAGGCCGCATCGAAGGCGCGCACGTGCGCCAGTTGCTTCCGCAGGGTGGAGAGACGTCCAATGATCGCCATGGACCCGAGGGCAACCCGCACCTCCCGCGCTGGCAAGCTTTCCTCCCCGGCCGCAGTTTCCGCTGGCGCACCCACCCCGTTCCACGCTATCCGCTCAGCATGAGCACCGAGTTCGGCTGGTGGAACAAAGACGACGAGGGACGCAAGTTTCAGGTCGTCGCCGATGTCCACGGCGGCGCGGTCACGTGGACCCGCAAGCAGGGCCATCATGCCCCGTGGGAGACCCATCCGCCGTCTCCCGATGACTGGGACCGCCTCATTGCGGAGGCCCAGCGCCGGGTGCCGCGTCGCCTGCTCTCACCGAAGCAGTTTGCGGTGATTGAGCGGTTGCGTGACGCGGCGCGGTGATCGGCTCCTCGCGGTGCGGCGCCAGGCGTGGCACCGCGGCGGCGCCGCAAGGCGTCAGAGGTCGACCGCGACGACCGACCAGATTTCCCGGAAAGGCCGGGTGAAACGTTCGGGGTCGGAGGCCATCAGTTCCCGGATCCGCGCGATGGTGTGCCATTCGCCGGTGTCGATCTCGTGCGGATTGAGGACGAACGGTCCCTCGTGGACCAGTCGGTATACCCAGATGAATTCCCACCCCGTCGGCTCCGAAGCGCCCACCCGCAGCCAGCGCACGGGTGGATCCGCCGGTTCAAATCCGAGTTCCTCGCCAAGTTCCCGCCGCGCCGCCGCGTCGTACGTCTCGCCCGCGTCGACGTGCCCCGAGCACGAGGCATCCCACAGCCCCGGCGACTTGTCCTTGGCCAAGGACCGCTTCTGGAGGAAGAGCCGCCCGGCGCGGTCGAAGACGAACACGTGCACCGCCCGGTGCCACAGACCCCGCGCGTGCACCTCCCCCCGCGGCGCCCGCCCCACGACTTCGTCGCGCTCGTTCACCACGTCGAAGAGTTCGTGCAGATTCTGCGCCGACGGAGGCTTGTCTTTATCTCGCATGGCGAACTTCCTCTGAAACCCCCACCTTCCGCCAACTCATGCCGAAAATCGATGTCAATCAAGTCGCCGAAATCCTGAAGCGGAACCAGGTGGATCCCGCCCTCCTCCGCCAGGTCGTCGAAGAGATGAACCTCCTCGCCCAAGCCGCCGCCAATGCGGACGAGGACAAGCCACCTGCCGTGAAGAAGCAGTTTGCGATCCTCATCAGCGATCCCGAGGGCCGATTGCCAGACAACGACTTCGCCGGCTGGGTGATGCAGATGCCGGAGAACGAGAGCGTGGTCACCGCCCAGGAGCGAATCTTCAAGGCGGCGTACGATTTCAACGCGACCAAGAAGGGTCGACTCCTGCCCGTGAAGACGATCGGCGAGGCGATGGAGAGCGTGCCGGCCAAGCACTTCAAGGAAGTCGAGCTCTGGGTGAAGACCAAGACGCCCGTCCTCATGCTACGGACCGACAACGTGATCCCGAAGGACACCGACTCGACGAAAAACGCGCGTGGGCACCGGCTTGAGTGAGCCAGCCGGTCGCCGCCGCGTCGCGGGGACGCCGCACGGCACGGCGCGCTGAGTTCGCAATTACGGAGACGGCCTCGGCTTCAGCCCGTACATCGCCGGGTCGAAGCCCCGCTGGCGCAGCGCCTCCGCGAGCGCCTTCAGGTCGAGGACCGCGCCGCGCTTGACCTGATTCGCGCGAAACCAGCCTTGGTTCACCTCCACCGCGAACTGGAGATCATCGGCCCGCGACGCCACCGACGTCTCATCAAAGGGGTACAGCGGGTAGTGTTCGCGCAGCCGACCCGCCGCGTCGAAGTACCCGATATCGAGAGGCAGCGGAGTATTCCGCATCCAGAAGGAAAGCCGCTGCGGCTTGGGGAAAAGAAAGACCATCCCCTCCTCGGCTCCCAAGGTGCGGCGCCCCATGAGTCCACGCTCCATCTCGGGGCCGGTCACCGCCAACTGCAGCCGGAGTACCTTGTCTCCGACCGCGATCGGGAAGAATTCCGCCGCACCCTTCGGCGCGACGGCGGTTGCGCCCTGCAGGCCCCAGGCCGGAAGCACCGCCAAACCCAGCAGCAGGGTGAGCCGAGCCATGGTCCAAAGACGCAGCCGCAGCGGACCCCGCCGCGGCGAAAGGGGGTTTGCGTTCTTCACGGGCCCGATAACAAATGAGGCCTCTCCCCGAGACAAACCTCCTTTCCTTCGTCGTGAGCGTTTCCGCCGATCAAGCCATCCTCCTCTACGCCGACTCCGCCCGGAACGGCGACATGCGTTACTTCGCCGGCCTGCACGTACCCGACCCGTTCATCGCCCTGCGCATCGGCGGTCGCAAGATCGGCGTGTTCAATGCCTTGGAATACGGCCGCGCCCGCAAGGAAGCCGCCCTCGACGAGGTGCTGGCCCTTGAACCGCTGCGCGACGAGGCCCGCGAGCGCTGGCCCGGCCAGCCGCCCGGCCCCGCCGAGATCATCCTCCTCATCGCCGAGCGGCACGTGGTGGACCGCCTGACGGTCCCGCAGGACTTCCCCGCCGGCCTGTTCGAGCGACTGCGGCGCCGGGGCCTCACCGTCGAGGTGGCCGAGGGCCCGATTCTGCCGGAGCGCGAGTTCAAATCCGCCGCCGAGGCGCGCGCGATCCGCGAGGGCAACCGCATCGCCGCCGTCGGCATCGCCGCCGCCCAACGTGTGCTCGCAAAGAGCAAGATCCGCGCAAACCGGCTCTACTCGGGCGGCGAGGTGCTCACCAGCGAACGCCTGAAGTTCGCCATCGAGACCGCCTGCCTCGAAGCGGGCGGCGTGTCGCTCGACACCATCGCCGCCGGCGGCGACCAGGGCTGCGATCCCCACCACCGCGGCACGGGGCCGCTCCGCCCCAACGAGCTCATCATCGTCGATGTCTTCCCGCGCGCCCAGAAATCGGGCTACCACGGCGACATGACCCGCACGTTCCTCCGCGGCCGCGCCAGCGAGGCCCAACGCGCCCTTGTTGACGCCGTCCGCACCGCCCAGAAGGCCGCGCTCTCCAAGATCCGCGATGGCGCCAACGGGCGCGATGTCCACCGGGCCTGCACCACCGTGTTCGCCGAGCGGGGCTACGAGACGAAGGCCACGCCAAAGGGGTCCGTCGGGTTCTTCCACGGCACCGGACACGGGCTTGGGCTCGACGTCCATGAACTGCCCCGCATGAGCGGTGCGGTCGACTACACGCTCAAGGCGGGAGCCGTCGTCACCGTCGAACCCGGACTCTACTACCCGGGGCTCGGCGCCTGCCGCATCGAAGACGTGGTCCAAGTCACCACCGGCCGCCCGCGCGCCCTTTCGTCGTACTCCTACGACTGGGAACTGCGCTGAGCACCTTCTCCCCGTCTCCGGGTCTCGTCCCCTCTTTCCTCCCCCGCATGGCCATCTCCGCCGCCAAGGTCCGCAGCCTGCTCCAACGCATTCGGAAGAAACGCATCCTCGTGGTCGGGGATGTCATGCTCGACCATTACATCTGGGGCAACGCGACCCGGATCTCCCCCGAGGCCCCCGTGCCGGTCGTCGAGGTCGCGCGCGACACGTACGTCCCCGGCGGCGCGGCCAATGTCGCGGTCAATTGCACGTCCCTCGGCGCCGCCGCCACGCTGGCTGGCGTGATCGGCGACGATTCAGCGGGCGCGCATCTGCGCACCGAGTTGCGCGCGCGAGGCGTCGCGGCTGTGCCGCTCAAGGCCGAGGGTCCCACCATCATCAAGTCGCGGGTCATTCTGCAGCACCAGCAGCTCTGCCGCCTGGATCGCGAGGCGCCACCGGAGGCGTACCGTCTCGACCCGCGCGCGGTGGCACGGCGGCTGCGAACGGCCGTGGCGGCCAGCGACGCGGTGATCTTCTCGGACTACGCCAAGGGGCTGGTCTCGGACGAATTGATCGCCGAACTCGCCGCGCTGGCCCGCGCCGCGGGCTGCCTGACGGCGCTGGACCCGAAGCCCAAGCGTCCGATGCATTTCTCGGATCTCGGTCTGATCACGCCCAATCGCGGGGAGGCCGCGCAGTTGGCGGGTGTCGACTGGCGACCGGGCCGCCCGTTCCCCGGTGAAGAAATCTGCCGGCGGATCCACGAGCGTCACCGCGTCCAGAATCTCGTCGTGACGTTGAGTGAGGACGGCCTGCTGCTCAGCCGCGAAGGCCGGGTGCTGCGGCAGATCCCGACGGCGGCGCGCGAAGTGGCGGACACGTCGGGCGCGGGCGACACGTCGCTTGCGGCCATCGTACTGGCGCTGACGGCGGGGGCGGACCTCGAGACGGCGGCGCATTTTGCCAACGCCGCAGCGGGCGTGGTGGTCGGCAAGCTCGGAACGGCCACGGTCAGCCCCGCCGAACTCGTCGCCTACGTCTCGCAGCGCGCCTGACTGGTCTGGGACAACGCCCTCGCCGCCATGCCCGAGCTCGCCGAGGTCGACTATTTCCGCAAACGCTGGAACCCCGGCCTCGGCGAGACCGTCGTCGATGTCGAGGTGCACCCGCAGGCCCGCATCTTCCGGGAGACGGATCCCGCGGCGCTGAAGCGCCATCTGACCGGGCGCCGCCTGCTCCGCTCGGCGGCCGCGGCCAAACAGATGCTGTTTGAATCGGAGGCGGACGGCTGGCTGGGTATCCATCTTGGCATGACTGGCGAACTGAGTCTGCAGCCGGCGGACTATGCGCCGCGCCGCGCGGACCACCTCGTGCTGCGCCAGACCCGGCACACCCTCGTGTTCTCGGATCCGCGAATGTTCGGACAGGTCCGCTTCACGCGCGGCGGGACGGCGCCGGAGTGGTGGACGCGGATTCCACCTGCGCTCACCTCCGATGCCTTTGGCTTGGCGGAGCTCACTGCCTTTCTCCAGCAACGCCGTCGCGCGCCGATCAAGGCCGTGTTGCTGATGCAGGAGCGTTTTCCTGGCATCGGCAACTGGATGGCCGACGAAATCCTCTGGCGCGCCGCGATCCATCCCCGCCAGCCGGCCGGCAGCCTCTCGGCCGCAGAGCAGCGTACCCTCTACCGCGAAGTGCGCTGGGTCTGTCGGCGTGCGCTGGAAACGATCGGCGAGACCTTCGACGACCCGCCGCGTTCCTGGCTCTTCCCGCACCGCTGGCGGGACGGCGGCGTGTGCCCGCGCACCCGCACCCCGCTCAGTCGCGATACCATCGGCGGCCGAACCACCTGCTGGTCACCCGCGCGCCAGCGTCTGCGCCGATGAGTGCATCGCCCTCGCGCCTCCGCCTCGATGAATGGCTCGTGCAACGCGGCCTCGCCGCGAGCCGCGCGCAGGCCAAGGCCTTGGTCATGGCCGGTCGCGTCCGCCGCGGGACCGAACGACTCGACAAGCCAGGACGGGAGATCGCGGCGGACACGGAAGACATCATGGTCGACCAGCCCCCCCGCTTCGTCTCGCGCGGCGGCGAGAAGCTCGCGGCATTCCTCGAGCGCCACGCGATCGACTGCCGCGGCCGGCACGCGCTCGACGTCGGTGCATCGACGGGGGGATTCACCGACTGCCTCCTGCAAGCCGGCGCGGCGGACGTGGTTTGCCTCGACGTCGGGCGCGCCCAGTTGCACGCCCGGCTGCGCGCGGACCCGCGTGTGACCAACCTCGAGCAGATCAACGCCCGGCACCTCCAAACCGGGCAGCTCCCCCGGGACGCGTTCGACCTCGTGGTGATCGACGTCTCGTTCATCTCCCTGCGCACGATCCTCCCGGCGGTCTGGCCTTTCGTGTCGCGCGGCGGACAACTCATCGCGTTGGTGAAGCCCCAGTTCGAGGCTGGTCGCGAGGAAGTCGACAAGGGGCGCGGCGTGATCCGCGACCCGGCGGTGCAGCAGGCGGTGCTGGACGACGTGCGGACCTTCGCGCTCGCGCTGCCGGGGGCGAGCCTGATCGGCGCGATGGATTCGCCCATCACGGGGACCGACGGCAACCGAGAGTTTCTCATCGGGCTCCTTCGGAGTGCCGATCGCCCGGAGGCACCGGTTGCGCGCGGGTGATTTCCCACTCCACTTACGGCAATAAAACTCGCAGGATGCCACCGATGTCCCCCCTCCGCTCGCTCGTCTTCGTGGTCAATGAGGGCAAAGTCGGTGCACCCGAACTGGCGGAAACGCTCGTAGCCACCGCGCGCGGCGAAGGGGTGGCGGTCCGCGTGACGACGAAGTTTCCCATCGACGAGAGCGATCTCGAGGCGTGTGACGCCTGCTGCGTGATCGGCGGCGACGGCACCCTGCTCAGCGTCGTGCGCGCTGCGGCGCGCCGGCAGATCCCGGTCATCGGGGTGAACCGCGGCAGCCTCGGCTTCCTCACGACCTTCTCGGCGGACGAGGCGCGCAGTCAGTTCGCCGGCCTGCTCCGCGGCGAATTCACGGTGGCGCGCCGCTCGCTGCTGGATTGCTCCACCGGCACGGGGCAGCACGACCTGGCGCTCAACGACGTCCTGATCAAGGCCGAGGCTAACTCGCGCCTCGCGCACCTCGAAGTGCATGCCGACGGGAAGCTCGTCACGGAGTACTACTGCGACGGCCTGATCTTTTCGACGCCCACCGGCTCGACGGCCTACAACCTGTCCGCCGGCGGTCCCCTGATTCACCCCTCGGCCGAGGTGATCGCGCTCACGCCCATCTGTCCCCACACGCTGAGCAACCGCTCGATCATCTTCCGCCACGACGTCCGGCTGGAGATCTTCAATCGCGGCAGCAACGCGCGCCTCCTGGTGGCGATGGACGGCCAGCGCAACCTCGTGAGCTGCGAGACCTCGCCGGTGACGGTCTCGATCTCGCAGCATACGCTGCTCCTCGCCCAGCGCCGCGACTACTCACACTTCGCGGTGGTGCGGACCAAGCTGAAGTGGAGCGGCGGCGACGCCGAGCGCCACGCCTAGGTACGGCGGGGGCCGTTGTCGCGCACGCTGTCGGAGTGCCCGACGCGGCCGCGCACCGCGCCACGGTCCACGGCACGTTCGCAAGCGCTCTTGCTGGCGATCGTCACGCAGCCACCGCACTGCGGGCGGCGCGGTGGCGAGTGGCCCCCTCCCACCCCTCGCCGCGGCGAACCGCGGGACAGAGGGGCGAGAGGCTCCGCGCGCGTTCCGGTCTAAGGGGAGGACTCCTTCGCGGTGGGTGCAGCCTTGCCACCGGATTTGGCGTTTCCGGCCTTCGCCGCCTCGGCTTTCTCGGTCTTGTCGAGCTTGCCATCGTGGTTGGCGTCGAAGCGTTCCAGTCGGCGCGCCTGCGCCTCGGCGCGACCACGCTGTACATCTTCCTTCCACGCCGTCCGCTCGGTCTCGCTCAACCGACCGTCTCGATCCGCGTCGTACTTGCGCAGGATGGCGGCGGGGAGCGTCTTCGCCTTCTCCGGCGCCGGTTCTTCGGCGAACGCTGCGGTCACGATCAGGGGAAAAGCCAGCAGAACGAGTCTGCCGCGAGTGGGGAGCCGTTTGCAGAATGATGTGTTCATGCGCCCGTCAACCAGCGCCGTCGTCTCCGCTTTAGCAATACGATTGCCATTGCCGAGCCGACCGAAACGGGGCGCTCCATGCCCTCCAGCCCAAAGGGGTCAGGCTTTGCCGTTTGCCGTCGGGCGGACGACGAGTTGCAGGCGACGGTCCGCGCGGAGGTAGCGCTGGGCGAAGGCGGCGAGGTCGGCAAGCGTCACGGCGTCGAGGGCCCGATCCATCTCTTGGGCGTCGTTGACGGTCAGACCGTAGAGGCACTGCAACGAGGCGTGCAGCGCGCGGGATGCGTTGGTCTGCAGGGCTTGGCGGCGGGCCGCCTTGAGGCGAGTCTGGCAGCGGCGCAGTTCCTCGGGCTTGGCGCCGCCCATGGCGACGCGCTGGATCTCGGCCTCGAACTCCGCGAGGACCGCGGCGACGTGATCGGGCGACGTGCCGGCGTAGAGGTAGAACATCCCGGAATCGAGGCCGAGGATGCGGCTGGAGCGCACGAAGTACGCGAGTCCCTTCTCCTCGCGAACACGCTCGAAAAGTCGGGACGACATGCCGCTGAAGAACTCGTCCATCACATCGGCCACCACGCGATCCGGAGAGGCCGCGCCCGGGCCCCGGAAAGCGTGGAAAACAACCGCCTGGGCCCGCGGCTGGAATTCCTCGTTGGCCCCCGGCTCGACTGGGCCGGCAACCTGCGGCGCAGCGGCCGGCGCCTTGGATTTCGGCAGTCGGGCGAGGAAACGCCGAAGCGCCGGCAGCAACCGCGTCCGCGAAAAGTCGCCGGAGACCGCCAGCACGGCGTTGTTTGCCGTGAGCACCCGTGCAAGCAGCGCCCGCAGATCAGCGGGCGTGACCGCCGCCACCTCGGTCGCGATGCCGAAGGCATCGTGCGCCAAGGGATGGGCGCCGAAGAACCGCTGCCGCAGGAGCTTTCTCCCAAGGCTGACGACATCATCCTCGTCGAGCTTCAGGTCAGCGATCTGGGCTTCCTTCTCGCGCGCGAGGGTATCGGCGCGGAACGCCGGATGGAAGACGGCATCGGAGAGCGTCTCGAGGGCGAGCGCGGCGTCGCCGGGCAGGACCTCGAGAGCCAAGGCCAGCGCATTGTTTCCGGTGAAACCCGAGAACGAGCCGCCCACCTCCTCGATACGCCGCGCGACCTCGGCGGCGCTGCGCCGCTGGGTGTCCTTCGTGAGCAGGGTCGCAAGCAGCGCCGACGAACCGCGACGTCCGGGTGCCTCCTGCGCCGGGCCGGCGCGGAGCACGAAGCGGACGTGGAGGTTCGGAAGCCGGGAATCCGGACGGAGCAGCAGTCTCGCGCCCCCCGGCAGCAGCATCTCCTCGAAGTCGGCGGCGCCGACGACCGCGCGCTCGCCTACGGACCCTCCCGGACGATCGGCCGTCGGATTCAACGAGACCGACGTCAGGGTACGCGGAACGAGGTAAGTCTGGATGAGCCGGACCAGTGCGGCGGAGTCGACGCCTGCGAGGCTCTCGAAGTACGAGCGCGTGAAACTCAGGTCACCGACCACGACCTCGGCCGCGCCGAGGCGGGAGGCTTGGCCCGCCATCGTCTTCCGGGCATTGATTTCGCCCACGACCAGTTGTCGCATCGCCTTGCGGAACCGTGCGCTCGAGACGCCCTTCTTTCCGAGCGACTGCAGGACCTCGAGGATCTTGGCGGTGGCCCGCTCCCTGCCGCCGGCGTCGCAGGTGAACGAAATCGACAGGAGCCCGCCCATGCCGGGATTCCAGCAACTGGCGTCGATGGAGTGGACCAGCCCGGACTTTTCCCGCAGTTCGCTCCAGAGAATCGAACTGTCGCCGCTGCCCAGGACCATCGCGAGCAACTCCAGCCCCGGGGCGTCTGGGTGGCCCAGACCGGGAATCGGCCAGGAAAGATCGGCACGGATCACCTCGACATCCTCGTAGCGATGATCGTGGCGCGGACCGAGCGCCACGGGCTCCGGCAGGATGGTCAGCGGAGCGAGACGCGCCCGCGGGGTGGAGCCGAAGTGGCGCTGCACCTCGTCGCGAATCGCGGCGGGATCGACGTCGCCCACCACGACGACCACGAGATTGTTGGGCACGTAGCGGGCGCGGTAGTAACCCAGCAGATCCTCGCGCGTGAGAGAGGAGAACACCTCGCGGTGGCCGATCACGGGGAATCGGTAAGGATGGGCGCGAAATGCCGTGGAGAACAACGTCTGGCCGAGACGCTGGTCGGGGTCGTCCTGCACCATGTCGATCTCACGCAGGATCACGTCCTTCTCGCGGGCCACCTCATCCGCTGGCAGCGTCGAGTGCAGGACCATGTCCGCGAGGAGGTCGACGGCGACCGCCACGTGCTCGCTGGGCAAATCGATATAGTACACCGTGCGGTCGAAGGTGGTGTACGCATTGATATTGCCGCCGTGGGCCTGGACCGTGGCGCTGATTTCTCGGCCCGCGCGGCGCTCGGTCCCCTTGAAGAGCAGGTGCTCGAGGTAGTGGGACACGCCGGAGCCCTGCAACGCGTCCTCATGGACGCTGCCGGTCTTGACCCACACCTGCACGGAGGCGAGCGGAGCGGAGCGGTCGCGCCGCACGATCAGCGTGGCCCCGTTCGGAAGCACCTCACGCTCCACCGGTTCCTCCCAGAAAGGGCGAAGCAATGCGAGGTCACCAGCGGTGAGGGAGGAAGGTTTCGCCATGGAAGGGAAAGGGCAGCGCGGACGAAACGGCACCTGCCGGACGCGCCCGCCGGCGTCCGGGAAAGCGCGAGCCTAGGAGGCCTCAGTAAGGATAGCCTTCGGCCAGTGCTTCGGACGTGGGCCCCTTGGCAGGAACGGCCTCACAAATGCCTCTTCGAACGTATAGACCTCCGAGAAATCTTCCCGGCGATCGCTCTCCGTCTTCGAAAAGATGTTGTAGTCGATCAGGCTGAAAACGATGTCCCCAAAGTCAGCGCAGCGCCGGATGCCCCAGCCATGGAGCACGGTGATCGCCAAGGGCCCGAACTGCTCGAGGGCATATTCACGAATGCCTTGCAGCAACTCCGGCCCACTGACGTGCATGGAGCGCTGGGCGCGGCCCGCATCACGCTTGCGGAGCTCCTTGACGGCATGATCCAGCCCCTGCCGGGTGAACAGATAAGCCCTTCGGTCAAACCGAGGGTCTTCCTTGCAAATCAGCTCGACGATCGCGTCGAAATCGAGGTCCTGCATGCTACGTCGCGCAGCCTGCACATGGACCGTGTTTCTGCAACCTCAGCCTTGAGCTCGACAAAGATGTGGCATTTCCTTGGCAGCGGTTGTCAGTTTGCTATCGCAAATAATCGCCACCGCAAGGGCCCGGGTAATTTTTGCATTTGCCTCGCACTTCGATAATCCATTGAATCACAGAATTGACCATGACTGATTCCGCCGAAACCCAAACCGGAGCGACCCCGGGCGCTGCACCGGCCAACACTCCCATTGAAGTCGCCGTAAACCGGCTCCGCGCGAACGGGCTGCGCATCACCCAACCGCGCATCGCGATCCTCAATGCCCTGATCCGCCGCGATCGTCCGGCGAGCATCGAGCAGATTCACAATGATCTGAAGGGAAACACATTTTGCGATCTGGTGACGGTCTACCGTTGCCTCGCCGCCTTCGAAAACCTCGGGCTCGTTCGCCGCTGCTTCTTCCACAACGGCACCAGCCTCTGGCAGATCAACCTCGCGGGCGAAACGTCCTACCACATCGTTTGCAAAGCCTCCAATACCATGGAGCAGCTCGACCCGCAGACGTCCGCCGAGCTGGCCGCCGCGATCAAGAAGGTCGAGGATGTGCTTAAGTCGCGTGGCTACAAAGATATCTCGCACATGGTGGAGTTCTTCGGCGTGAGCCCTGGTGCCGGCGTCAGCCCGACGATCTAAACGCAGGCGTCAGCGCATCTTTCTTCTAGGCCCGTTCGGATCGAGTGATCCGGACGGGCCTTTTTCGTGACCATCACCAGGACGAGGCAGCCACCTCGGCCTGGGTCACCCGCAGGGCTACCCCAGCGAGCGCGCTTACGCGCGGGCGGACTGCCACTCGGCGGCGGCAACGTCCCAGTTAAGCACGTTCCAGAAGGTCTTCGCGTAGTCCCCGCGCCGATTCTGGAACTTCAGGTAGTACGCGTGCTCCCACACATCGAGACCGATGATCGCGGCGTAGCCCTCCATGCCGGGCGTGTCCTGATTGGGTGTGGAAATGACGGTCAGCTTGCCGTTCTTCGCCGCGAGCCAAGCCCAGCCGCTCCCGAAGCGACCCAACGCCGCCTCCGTGAAGCGAGTCTTGAACGCATCGACCGAGCCGAAGGCGCCGACCAACGCCGCCGCAAAGTCACCGGTTGGCGCCGACGCCCCACCGGGCGTCAGCAAGCGCCAGAACAACGCGTGATTGAGGTGGCCGCCCACGTTGTTGCGGACGGCCATTCGGATCGACTCCGGAACCGTCGCGAGGTTGGCCATGAGGGCCTCTGCGCTCAGCACTCGCAACTCGGGGTACGACTGCAGCGCCCGGTTGGCGTTGTCGACGTACGCCCGGTGATGCCGGCCGTGGTGGATCTCCATCGTCATGCGATCGAAGTGCGGCTCCAGCGCGTCCGCCGCGTAGCCGAGCGGAGCCAGAACGAACGGCTGAGCCGTGCCAGCGGCCGCCGCCGCCTGAACCGTCGCACCGCCGCCGGTGGCCGCCAGGGCCGGGGAGGCGGCCGAGGATGCCACCGCCGCCGCGCCCCACCCTCCGAGCAGGCGGAGGGCATCGCGGCGGGACAGCGTTGACTGGGACGGGGTAAGCGGGGGCGTTTCCATTCCATTCTTCTATCTGGTTCGCGCATCCGCGCAAGCCGCCGCGCGACATCCCTCCCGCCGGGCTTGGCCCACTCCCCTTCATCACCCAGCCATGAATTCTCTATTTTGTATCCGTTTTTTAATTACTTTTTGCACATTCCCCCAAGCTCACACTCGGGCTTGCCGCAGCTCATTTCCGCCGCAAGCTCCTCCTCATGTCCAACCCCGTTACCCGTCGTCAGGCCCTCGCCACCCTCACCGGCGCCGTCCTTGCTGGCAGCGCCACCGCCACCGCCCAGGGCGCCGCTCCGGCGGCCGGAGCCGGCGCGACGCCATCGAGCGCGACGGGGCACGATGGCACGCATCCGATCCGGCATTCGGTGTGCAAGTGGTGCTACTCGAAGACGCCGCTGGTCGACCTGGCCCGGGCCGCGAAGTCGTTCGGGATGGAGTCCATCGAGTTGCTGAATCCTCCGGAGTGGCCGGTCGTGCAGGAGCTTGGCCTCACGTGCGCGATCGCGAACGGCCCGGGTGGCATCAACGACGGTTTCAATCGGAGGGAGAATCAGGTGACGCTCATTCCCGCCTACCTGAAGCGGATCGAGGAATGCGCCAAGGCCGGGATCCCGAGCCTGATCCTCTTCTCGGGCAATCGCCGCGGACAGAGCGACAGCGAGGGCCTGGACATCTGCGCCGAGGGCATCAAGCAGATCGTCGGCGCCGCCGAGAAGCACGGCGTGACGCTCTGCATGGAGCTGCTCAACAGCCGCGTGAACCACAAGGACTACCAGTGCGACCGCACCGAGTGGGGCGTGGAGCTGTGCCGGCGGGTCGGCTCGGAGCGGTTCAAGCTGCTTTACGACATCTACCACATGCAGATCATGGAGGGTGACATCATCCGCACCATCCAGACGCATCACGCTTACTTCGGGCACTACCACACCGGCGGGAATCCGGGGCGTGCCGAGATCGATGGTTCCCAGGAGCTGAACTATCCGGCGATCATGCGCGCCATCCGGGCCACCGGGTACCGCGGCTTCGTCGGCCAGGAATTCATCCCGAAGCGCGATCCCCTCACCTCGCTCCGCGAGGCCGTGCAGCTCTGCACGGTCTGAGGCAGGTGCGCGTCCGACCCGGGCGCGCACGCCCTTCGCGCCATCGTCAGATCGCGGGGCCCGTCGCGAATCGCGCCACCGCGCGCTCAGCGCAGCCGACCCCACCACCGCAGCCGCCGTCCGCGCTTAACCGCCCGCGAGCAGGCGGCGCAGGGTTTCGTCCACGAGCTTGGGGTTGGCCTTGCCCTTGGCGGCCTTCATCACCGGACCCTTGAAGGCGTTGAGCGCGCTCTCCTTGCCGGCGCGGAAGTCGGCCACCGACTTCGCGTTGCCGGCGATCGCGTCGCGGCACCATTGTTCCAGCTCCGCGACGTTGGTCTCGGCCTTGAGGCCCTTGCGCTCCACGACCGCCGCCGGCATCTCGCCGGTGGCAAACATGTCAACGAACGCCTCCTTGGCGGCGTTCATCAGGAGCGTGCCAGCATCGATCAACCGCACCAGTTCCGCGAGGTGCGCCGGCCTCACCCGGGACGCCGCCAAGTCGATCTTGGCGTTGCCGAGCTCGCGCAAGAGATCGTTGGCGATCCAGTTCCCGACCGCCTGCGCCTTCTCCACGCCCGCCAGCCCCACAGCCTCTTCGAAGAAGTCACTCAGCGCCCGATCCGGCACGAGGACCGAGGTGATCGTGTACGGGATCTGGTAGCGCTCGTAGAACCGACGCTGCTTGTCGAACGGCAGCTCGGGACACTCCGCCTGCAGCCGAGCCTTCCACGCCTCATCCACCTTCACGGGCATCAGATCAGGGTCCGGAAAGTAGCGGTAATCATGCGCCATTTCCTTGGAGCGCAGCGACTGCGAGGTGCCGGTCTGGCCATCATAGTCGCGCGTCTCCTGCCGGATCGTGCCGCCGGCCGCGATCACCGCCAGCTGGCGCTTGATCTCATGCGCGATGCCGTCGCGGACGAAGGAAATGGAATTGAGGTTCTTCAGCTCGACCTTGGTCCCGAGCTTCGTCTCGCCCACCGGACGCACCGAGATGTTCGCGTCGCAACGCAGCTGCCCCTTCTCCATGTCACAGTCGGAGATCCCGGCGTACACCATCGCCGTACGCAGCGCGGTGAGGTACGCGAAGGCCTCGTCCGCCGTCTGCATCGCCGGTTCGGAGACCACTTCCATCAGCGGCGTGCCGGCGCGGTTGTAGTCGACCAGCGAGTCGCCCGCGGTGTGGTTGAGCTTGCCCACGTCCTCCTCGAGGTGAATGCGGGTCAGGGGAATGCGCTTGTGCTCGCCCTGGATGTTACGGGCGGAACCCGGCAGCTCGATCTCCACGGATCCGCCGACGCAGATGGGCTGGTCGTACTGGGAGATCTGGTAGTTCTTCGGCGAGTCCGGATAGAAGTAGTTTTTCCGGTCCCACTTGCAGACGGGGGCAATCTCGCAGCCGAGCATCAGGCCGGCGCGGATGATCGCATCGAGCGCCGCCTTGTTCATCACCGGGAGCACGCCCGGGAGCGCAAGCACGACGGGGTCGGTGAGCGTGTTGGGCTCCTGCCCGTAGCCCGTCGCCACGCGGGTGAACATCTTGGACTTGGTCTTGATCTGGATGTGCACTTCCAGACCGATCACGGCTTCGTAGTTCATGGCGGGGTCCGGGTCAGAGCGTGGGTCGGCGCTGGCCCCAGGCGTGGGCGCGCTCGTAGGTGTGGGCCATGGCGAGCAGCTCTGCCTCGCCGAAGGGCTGGCCGATGAGCTGCATGCCGATTGGGCGTCCATCCGCGCTGAAGCCGCACGGCACGCTCACCGCCGGGAGGCCGGCGAGGTTCACGCCGATCGTGTAGATGTCGCAGAGGTACATCGCGAGCGGGTCCGCCTTGGCCCCGCGCCGGAACGCCGGCGTCGGCGCCGTCGGGGTCAGGATCACGTCCACGTCGCGGTACGCATTCAGGAAGTCCTGCCGAATCAGCGTCCGCACCTTCTGCGCCCGCAGGTAGTAGGCGTCGTAGTAGCCACTCGAGAGGACGTAGGTGCCGAGGATGATGCGTCGCTTCACCTCGGCGCCGAAACCTTCCGCGCGCGACTTGGAGTAAATTTCTACAGCGTCCTTCGCGTCCTTGGACCGATGCCCGTACCGAATGCCATCGAAGCGCGCCAGATTGGAGGAACACTCGGCCGTCGCGATGATGTAGTAGACGCCGATCCCGTACTCCGTGTGCGGGAGTGACACGTCCTTCACCGTGCAGCCCTGCGACTCGTAGAAACGCACCGCAGCCTGCACGGAGGCCGCCACCTCGGGATCCAATCCCTCGCCGAAATATTCGCGCGGGATGCCGATCCGCCACGGGCCTCGCCGGGACTGCAAAGCCGCGCGGTAATCGGGAACGTCGGCTCGCCAGGAGGTCGAATCCCGCGGGTCATGCCCCGCGATTGCGCCGAGCACGATCGCCGTGTCTTCCACCGAGCGGCCGAACGGGCCGATCTGGTCGAGCGAGGAGGCGAAGGCGATCAGGCCGTAGCGCGAGACGAGGCCGTACGTGGGCTTGAGACCGACGACGTTGCAGAACGAGGCCGGCTGGCGGATCGAGCCGCCGGTATCCGAGCCGAGTGACACGATGGTCTCGCCGGCCGCCACGGCCGCCGCGCTGCCTCCGGAAGAGCCGCCGGGCACGCAGTCCAGCGCATAGGGATTCGCGGTCGGACCGAAGGCGGAATTCTCGGTCGACGAGCCCATCGCGAACTCGTCCATGTTCAGCCGGCCCCAGCAGATCGCCCCCGCGTCGCGCAGCCGTTGGGTGACCGTCGCGTCATAGGGCGAGACAAAGTTCTTCAGCATCCGGCTCGAGGCCGTCAGCGGCTGCCCGTTCACCGCGATCACGTCCTTCAGGCCGATCGGGATGCCGTCGAGCGGTCCCCGCGCCTCGCCGCGCGCACGACGCTCGTCGGAGGCGCGTGCCTGGGCCAGCGCATCCTCGACATCATACGAATTGAAGGCGTGCACGCGGCCTTCGACCGCTTGGGTGCGGGCGATGACCGCCTGCATGAGGTCAACCGCGGAGATCCGGCGCGCCTGCAGCGCGTCGGACAGCTCGGTGATCGACTGATAGTAAAGCGCGTCGGACATGGCGGGAGGGCTCTCGGCGGGTGACTTACTCGACCACCTTGGGGACCACGATCATGTGATCCCGCTGCGCGGGAGCATTGCGCAGCGCCTCCTGCACCGGCAGACCCGGGCGGGCCTCGTCGGCCTCCCAGACATTGAACAACGGGAACGCGTGCGCCGTCGGCTCGACGCCGGTCACGTCCACCTGTTTCAGCTTCTCGATCGCGGCGAGCACATCGCCGAGCTGGCTCGCGAAGTGCGCCTTCTCCTCGGGCGTCAGCGCGAGGCGCGCCAGCGACGCCACGTGGTCGATGTTCAGGTCGGTCGGGGACGACGGGGAACTCATTTGCGGAGGGTGTAGCCGTGGCCGGAGACGAGGCCTTCCTGCACGGCGGTGAAGACGCGGTTGACCTCCTCGTCGGTGAGCGTGCGGTCCTCGGCGCGGAAAACCAGCGAGAACGCGAGGCTCTTGCGCCCAGCCGGCAGGCCCTCGCCGCGGTAGACGTCAAAGATCTCCACCGACTCCAGCGCGAACGCGTTCCCCACAGCGGCGCGCGCCGCCTTGGCGATCGCCTTGCGGACATCAGAAGCCGGGACGGCCTCGTCGACCACCAGCGCGACGTCGCGCAGGGCGGCGGGGAAGAGCGAGAACGGACGGTAGCGCGAGCGCGTTCCCGGCGCGGCCAGGGTCGCCGGCAGAATCACCAGTTCGCCCGCATAGACGCGGCCGGTGACGTCGCGCGACTTGAGTGCCGCGACGTCGAGGAGCCCGAACGACGCGGACCAACCATGAGCGAGATCGCCCGCAGAGGCGGCATGGCCAGCCTGCCAACCGCGGTCAACGGCCTCGGCGACGGGGCGAACCTGCCGGGCGAGATCGAGGCCGGCGTAGGAGCCCAGTGCCTCGATCAAGTGACGCGCGGCGTAGAAGTCCGGTGCCGAACGACGGAGCCACGTGCGCGACTCCGGATCCTCGGCGAGGACGAACCCCACGGCCACGCACTCGAGCAACTGGCCTTGGTGTTCGCGGAAGACGCGACCGGCCTCGGCGAGTCGGGTGACTGACACCCCGCGCGCGCGGTTCAGGCGCAGCGTCTCGACGAGCCCGTCGATCAGCGTGGGCCGGAGATGTGATTGGTCCTCGACGAACGGATTCGCCAGCGCGAGACGCGGGACCAGGGACGAGGCCGCCGTGCCCGCCACCTCGGCGGCGGAACGCAGCGTGTAATTGACGCACTCGTGGCAGTCCTGGCCAACGAGGAACCGCAGGGCGCGCCGCTGGTACTCGACCACCGGATCATCGTCCTCGGCGAGGCCGGGGCCGGTGACCGTCGTGGCGGGAATCCGCTCGGTGCCGAAGATGCGCAGCACCTCCTCCACCAAGTCGATCGGGCGGTCGAGATCATCGCGCCAGCTCGGCACGCGGACCGTCCACCGCTCGCCGCCATCCTCGGCGCGGTCTTCGCGCACGATCCGCAGCTCGAGCGACTCAAGCGCCGCGCGCATGTCGGCGGACGGGATGGTGAAACCGAGACGCTCGTTGATGTAAGCCGGCGTGACCACGATCTCGCGCAGCCAAGGCTTGTCTCCACCGACACGATACGCTGGACCGACGACCCGACCGCCGGCGGTTTCCAAGATCAAGGCGACCGCGCGGCGCGACGCCTCGGCGAGACTATGCGGATCGACTCCGCGCTCGTAGCGGTAGGACGAGTCGCTCGCGAGCCCCAGCCGGCGGGACGTGGCGCGGACCCCCTGGCGGCGGAAGCACGCGGCCTCGAGCACGAGGTCGGTCGTCGACGCATCGACCCCGGAATTGCTGCCGCCCATGATGCCGGCGATGACGACGGGACGCTGCTGGTCGGCGATGACGAGCGTCTCGGCCGAGAGCGCGCGCTCCTTGCCGTCGAGCGTGACCAGTGACTCGCCCGCCACGGCGCGGCGCACGACGATCCCGGCGCCGCCGAGCTTGCGCGCATCGAAGGCGTGCAACGGCTGGCCGTACTCCAGCATCACGAAATTGCCCACATCGACGACATTGTTGATCGGGCGCAGACCCACCGCGGTGAGCCGCTCCTGCAGCCACGCCGGACTGGGCCCGATGCGAACGCCGGAGATGATCGTGGCCTGGTAGAGCGGGCAGTCCTCGGAGGCGTCGACGCGCACCGCGCCGAGCAGATCGGGGCGGGAAGGCGCGTCGGCGAAGAGCGCACCCTCGGCAGGGACGGCCGGGTAGCGGAGCGGCTCGCGGAACCACGCGGCGAGTTCGCGGGCGATGCCGAGGTGAGAGAGGCAATCGGGTCGATTCGGCGTGATCTCGATGTCGAAGACCACGTCGCCGGCGGGCAGCACCTCGTTGATCGGGCGGCCGAGCTCGGGACGGTCACTGAGGATGAGCAGCCCTGAGTGATCCTCGCCCACGCCCAACTCGCGGCCGGAGCACATCATGCCGTCGGACGCGTGACCGCGGATCTTGGATTGCTTGATGACGAAATCACCCGGAAGGACTGCGCCCGGGAGCGCGACCGGCACGCGATCGCCGACCTGGTAGTTCTGGGCGCCGCAGACGATGGTCTTCACCCCGTGGGCGGGGCCCACATCGACGGTGCAGACGGAGAGCTTGTCGGCGTTCGGGTGGCGATCGCGCGTCAGCACCTCGCCGACGAAGACGGACGACAAGACGGGGGCGCCGGTCGTGTGGACCGCCTCGACCTCGAAGCCGAGGAACGTGATGGCGCGGGAGATTTCGTCGGCGGAACGGCCGGCGAGGTTGACGTACGTCTGGAGCCAGTTGCGGGAGACTTTCACGGCAGGAAGGAGGTTCGCGGAGGCGGAGCGGGGGCGGGAGGAGCGGAGACCGCGTCAGGCAAACTGCCGCAGGAAGCGCAGATCGTTCTGGTAGAAGTAGCGGATGTCATCGATCCCGTAGAGCAGCATGGCGAGACGCTCGAGGCCCATGCCGAAAGCGTAGCCGGACCAGACCCGGGAGTCGTGACCGACCCCATCGAGGACGATCGGGTCGACCATCCCGCAGCCACCGATCTCGATCCACTCCTTGTTCACCTTGGGCAGGTGGCGGGCGCTGAGATCGACCTCGAAACTCGGCTCGGTGTAGCCGAAGTAGTGCGGGCGGAAGCGTGTCTTCGTGTCCTTGCCCAGCAAGGACGTGAAGATGTAGTCGAGCAGCGCCTTCAAGTCGCGGACCGTGACGTTGCGGTCGACGTAGAGACACTCCAGCTGGTGGAAATTGGCGGAGTGCGTGGCGTCGGTGGTATCGCGACGGTAGACGCGGCCTGGCGAGACGATCCGGATCGGCGGCGGCCCCTTGAGCAGCGTGCGGATCTGGACGGACGACGTATGGGTGCGCAGCAAGTAACGCTCGTCCGGATGGTGCTTGGAGACATTGCCGAACGCGGCATCGCGCGGCAGGTAGAACGTGTCCTGGGCGTCGCGGGCCGGGTGATCGGCGGGCGTGTTGAGCGCGTCGAAGCAGTGGTATTCGGTTTCGACCTCGGGGCCGTCGGCGACGGTGAAGCCCACCTTGCGGAGGATGCGGCACATTTCCTCGCGCACCTGGGTGAGCGGGTGGAACGTGCCCGGGCCGACGTCGGGGGACGGAAGCGACACATCGATGGCCGGGCCGACCTGGGCGGCGATCTCGGCGGCGACGACCCGTTGGAGGGCGGCGTCGAGCAAAGCCTGCACATGACCCTTGGCCTCATTGATGCGCTTGCCGAGGGCGGGGCGCTGCTCCTTGGGCACGGAGCCCATCTGCTTCATGAGCGCGGTGAGCTCGCCATTGGGGCCGACGAGGCGGGCCTTGGCGGCCTCGAGTTCGGGGCGGGAGCAGATGGCGGCGAGATCGGCCTGCGCCTTTTCCTGCAGGGCGGAGAGAAGCGATTCCATGGCGACGACGGGGGGAGGAAGAAACGGGAGGAGGGCGACGCCCCGGGACGTCCGGACGGGACGATCGAGACGGCGGGAAGAAGGAAGGACGACGGCGGGCGGTCGGGAAAGAAAAAGGACGGTGCCCCGGGGAGGGGCCCGTCCTCGTGAGGCTCAATCCCGGCGAACCGGGAGAGAGCGGTGGGGCGAGCCGACCCGGCTCGCGTTGGGGTGGAATCAGGCCTTCGCCTTGGCGGCGGTGGCCTTGGCCTTCAACGCGTCCTGCGCCTGCTTGACCAAGGCGTTAAACGCGGCCTCGTCGCGAATGGCGATGTCGGACAGGACCTTGCGGTCGAGCTCGATGTTCGCGGCCTTGAGGCCCTCGACGAAGCGGCTGTAGGTGATGCCGGCGTTGCGGCAGGCCGCGTTGAGGCGGACGATCCAGAGGCCGCGGAATTCGGCCTTCTTCTTGCGGCGGTCGCGATAAGCGTACTGCCAGGCGTGCTGGACCGCTTCCTTAGCGTAGCGGAACAGCTTCGATTTGCTGCTGTAGTAGCCCTTGGCGTACTTCAGCACTTTCTTGCGGCGGCGGCGCGAGGCCGGGGCGTTCGTTGCACGAGCCATGTTGGTTTTCCTTTTTTAGATGTGGCCGGCGGGTCGGCTTGAATGATTCACCCGCCTGGCGCGGTTGGAGGTGGTCGGCTGGGAGCGGTGACGCTTACAGACCGAACGGGAGACAACGCTTCAGAGGAGCGGCATGCCCCTCGGCGACAAGCTTGTCCTTCGTGGCACGACGCTTTGACTTCGTGCTCTTGGAGGCCAGCAGGTGCCGAAAGCCAGGGGTGCGCCGGATGAGCTTGCCCCGGGCGCTCAGCTTGAAGCGCTTGGCGACGGACTTTTTGGTCTTTTGCATGGAGAACGGGAGAAAACAGAGGCCCGGGATTCCCTTGGCAAGGGCAAAATCCACTCCACCGCGCGCGATTCCGGATGGCCTCAGGACGCCGAAGCCCACGGCAGGCGGTCCAAATCGACGTTTCCGCCCGTGATGATCACCCCGACCCGGCGGTGGCGGAGGCGAGGTTCACGGCCCGCGAGGAGAACGGCCAGCGGGACCGCGCAGGAAGGCTCGATGACCAGCTTCAAGACCTCCCACGCCAGGCGCATCGCGGCGATGATCTCCTCCTCGGAGACCGTGGGGATCGCGGCAACATGGCGCTGCAGCAGCGTGAAAGTACGCGGCGACAGAGTGGCGCGGAGGCCATCCGCGATCGTGGAACCATTGCCGTCGCTGATCAGGCGACCGGCGCGCAACGACCGGGCAGCATCATCCACCGAGCTGGGCTCGGCACCAAACACCTCAATCGCGCCACCGTAACCAGCGGCGGCAAGGGCAGTCCCGGAAAGCAGACCTCCCCCGCTCACCGGCGACAGCAGGGCGTCGAGTGGGCCGGCCTCCTCCAGCAATTCGAGCGCAGCGGTTCCCTGCCCGGCAATCACCAGCGGATCATCAAACGGATGCACCAGCGTCCCTCCGCGCTCACGGAGCAGGCTGGCCGCCAGCGCCTCCCGGGCGGCGAGCGTGGGCTCGCACAGGTGCAACGTTGCCCCATAGCGCCGGATGGCGGCGCACTTGATGGCGGCGGTGCCGCGCGGAGCGACAATGTCCGCGCGCACCCCGCGCTCCCGGGCGGCCAAGGCGACCGCGGCCCCGTGATTGCCGGAAGAGTGCGTGACGATCCCGCCCCGAGCTTGCTCGTCCGTGAGCGAAAACACCGCGTTGAAAGCCCCCCGGGCCTTGAAAGCACCGGCGCGCTGCAGGTTCTCGCACTTGAACCACACCTGGCTGCCGCAGAGGGAGTCAAAGGTCGCCGACCGCATCACGGGAGTCCGGTGCACCCGCCCCCGCAGCCGAACGGCGGCGGCCTGGACATCGGAGAACTGGGGCAGCGAGTCTGGCATGGCACCCACGACCCTCGGAACGCGCGCCACCAAACGCCAGCGCAGACCGCTGGACCGCCGCACATCCTCGCCGGCCCCCGCTGAGAGCGTCTTCCCCTGCGAAATGCTGTTGACACCCCCGCCCGATTCATGACTTTTCGCCCCTCCGCTTCGCTGGCTTCCTAGCTCAATGGTAGAGCAGCTGACTCTTAATCAGTTGGTTCGGGGTTCGAGTCCCCGGGGAGCCACCAAGCGCAACTTTCCGCTGACCTCTGGAAGCGTTCTTTTTCACTAAATCTTGGCTGTCCGCAGTTTACAAGAGGCACTACCCCAAGCCCCTTTTGCCGGCGTAGCTCAATGGCAGAGCACCTGTTTTGTAAACAGGTGGTTGCAGGTTCAACTCCCGTCGCCGGCTCCACTTTCGGCGGGGTAGTGCCGTCGCATTGACGCCCTCCAAAAACTGGACGCCCTTCGTCTTTCCACTGCCTGGTGGTGTAATGGTAGCACAGCAGATTCTGACTCTGCTTGTCTAGGTTCGAGTCCTAGCCGGGCAGCCATCGTAACCTCGATGTTTCACCTGAGGGAGTCGAAGAGAGAAAAGAACGTTTGACAGGGCAAACGCGCTGCGGCGTTAGTCGCCTCCCGAGTCAGTTATTTTCATTCAATTTTCAGCCTCCCCTGCACCCTACGGCTTACCCCGAGTCCCGCGCTCCTGTGTGCGGCATCCAGCACAAGCTGAAACGACCCCCGGCAAGTGATCTAATAGCCTCAAGAAATGGTCTCCTTTTGCTTTCCTTTGGCCCCAACCTTGCTCTTTTGAGCGGCGCTCGGTGATTTTTTTGAGCGAAACGCTTGGCTCACCGTCAAAACCCCACCCTCTTCTAGTAGCAACCCCTGATCGACCCGCTTTTTTACCCAACCTTCCACCCGACCTCCGAAAAATATCATGATCACGACCAGCCTCCCGCTCGCATTCCTCATGGGCCAGACTCCGATGGAGCTCTTCAAGCATGGAGGGTACATCATGTGGCCGATCATCATCGTTTCCTTCCTGTGTCTCACGGTCGCGGTTGAGCGCGTGATCTTCGCGATCCGCGAGGCCTCCACCCGCGAGCGCGAGGTGGTGGAGAAGATGCTGGAGAAGGTCGAGGCTCGCGACATCGAGGGCGCGGTGGCACTGGGGCGCAAGAGCAAGGACTACGTCGCCCGCATCCTCGTCTACGCGCTCACGCACAAGGAGTATTCGATGCACAATGCGTTCGTGCGCGCCTCGAATCAGGAACTCACGCGCTTCCAGCAGGGCATGTCGACGCTCGACACCTGCATTACCTCTGCTCCGCTCCTCGGTCTGCTTGGTACCGTGACGGGCATGATGAACACCTTCGGCGCTCTGTCGGGCGGCGACATCTCTGCGGCGGCCGGTCAGATCACCGGTGGCGTGGCTGAAGCGCTGATCGCTACGGCGGCCGGTCTG
>JACCDG011436511.1_pt1 | contig 36106 bp, 38 predicted proteins | sample 7442471 | NCBI WGS metagenome assembly JACCDG01 (sample SAMN15323444, study PRJNA562643) | freshwater metagenome | isolation source: river surface water | place: USA:Blue River Watershed | collected 2017-08-17 | reverse complement strand
TTTGCATGTGCGGTTAATCTACCCACTATTCCATTATTTGTAATACATCTCAATAGGCCTTATTGAGATTCCCTTGCGGGATTGTTTATCTTAGGAGAAGTCGGTGGCGCTTACGGTAGAGGCTGTGAAAACAGCATTAAAAGGTTTGGTTGACCCAAATACGAAGATTGATTTTGTGTCGGCAAAGAGCGTCAAAAACCTGCGTGTAGATGGTGGGGATATCGCTCTAGACATCGTTCTAGGATATCCAGCGAAAAGTCAGTTTGATGCCATTCGTAAGTCGGTGATTGCTGTGCTCCGTGAATTGCCTGAAGTGAAAAACGTCAGCGTGAATGTCAGCAGCCACATCGTTGCGCACTCGGTTCAACGCGGAGTCAAATTATTACCAAATGTAAAAAATATTATTGCTGTAGCTAGTGGCAAGGGTGGAGTTGGAAAGTCAACCACCGCAGTGAATCTCGCTTTAGCTTTGGCTGCGGAAGGCGCTCAAGTAGGCATGTTGGATGCAGATATTTATGGCCCAAGTCAACCGATGATGCTAGGCATTACAGGTAGACCCGAGTCCATTGAAGAGAATACGATGGAGCCAATGGAAGGTCATGGCCTTCAAGCAAGCTCAATTGGTTTCCTAATAGATGATGATGCACCGATGGTGTGGCGTGGCCCAATGGTGACCTCTGCTCTAGAGCAGCTGCTTCGTCAGACTCGCTGGCGCGATCTGGATTACCTGATTGTGGATATGCCGCCGGGTACTGGTGATATTCAGTTAACACTTGCTCAAAAGGTGCCTGTTACTGGCGCAGTCATTGTGACTACCCCTCAAGATATTGCATTGCTTGATGCACGCAAGGGTCTCAAGATGTTTGAGAAGGTTGGCGTTCCGATTGTGGGCATTATTGAAAATATGAGCACCTATGTTTGCCCAAGCTGCGGCCATGAGGAGCATGTATTTGGTACGGGCGGTGGCCAGAAGATGTGTCAAGAATATGGCGCAGACTTTTTGGGCTCACTGCCCTTAAATTTATCTATTCGTGAACAAGCTGATGCAGGGCGCCCAACAGTAGTAGCTGATCCTGATGGTGCCATCAGTGCAATCTACAAGACGATTGCAAGACAAGTCGCCATTAAAGTGGCAGCGCTTTCAAAAGATATGAGCAGTAAATTTCCCAACATTGTGGTTCAGAACACCTGAGGCCTTATGCGTTTTGCAGTTCTCATGCGCAAGCAGTTCGTTGATAACCCCTGGATTTCCTATCGATGGGCGCCTCAGGAGGTGTTGCCAGATTTTGGGCAATTCAATCATGCAGCTGCCGATGAGGGAAAAATTGTTGGGCAGTTTCTAGGGCGCGATGATCAGGGTGAGTCTTGGTTATTTACCGGGTACGAGCTTAATCTTTTCCCGGACGAAGGAGAGGGCTACTATCTCAACCTTTCCGCAACCCAACCCTGTTGGTTTGTGATGTGGCGCCTAGAGGAAGACCTCGAGCGTTATGTTGATGCACAGTCTATCGAGCTAGCCAAGTCAGAGGCTACTATTGCCGTTCCTCACCGCATCAGCGTGAGTTACAACGAAGCGGGGCGCTTATTAGATGGCGGTGAATCGGTTGATAACATCCCCTTGTCTTCAGAGCATGCGTCTTGGCTGCAAGAGTATGTCAACGAGCATTACCGTCCCGAACCTAAGAAGCGACATCGCCCTGAATCCTTCAAAGGTGCTAACCGTGGGGTAGAAGATTAATGGCTGGCGGATTTCTGAATCGTTGGTCGCGTCTCAAGTCTGGAGAGCAGCTCGAGCCTGAGAAAAAAACAGCCGATCAGCTTAAGCAAGAATTAGCCTCTAGCGCAGAGGCAAAAACCGCCATTACCGACGCTCAAGACACTCCTCCATCGGCCACTCTTGAGGATGTGGAGAAGATAGACCGGTTTGCCCCTGATTTCTCTGCCTTTATGAAGCCAGATGTTGATCCTGCAGTTCAGCAAGCGGCTATGAAGAAGATGTTCTCAGACCCACATTTCAACATCATGGATGGTCTGGACATCTATATCGACGATTACTCCAAGCCGGATCCCATTCCTTTGGAAATGCTCAAGCGCATGGTGCAGTCGGACATGCTGAATATTTTCCGTAAAGATGATGAGAAAGCTCCAAGCATCCAAACCCCTGATAACGAGGTCACTGAGCTGAAAGAGCAGGCTTTACCCCTAGCTCCTCAGACTGATTTAACATCCACACAAACGTCTGTTCAGGAAGCGGGGAGTGAAGACCCCTTGCCTGTGGATAAGAAAACCAGTTAAGAAGAAATGAATGAGTCAAAAATTAGTCTGTAATTGCAATGGAACCATGCCTTTGGATTCAAAGGCCCTGGGTGTCACCATGCACACCTCCTTATGTAGACAGGAAGTTGGTGCAGTTATCAAAGCATTTGATGGTAGCGACTCGATTGTCATCGCATGCACTCAAGAACGTGCTTTATTTGGCGAATTAGCCGAGCAATCCGAAAAGCCTCTGGTAGCACCATTGCGCTTCGTCAACATCCGTGAGCTAGCTGGTTGGACGCAAGAGGCTAAAACTTCTACCCCGAAAATTGCCGCGTTGCTTGCCTTGGCCGATATGCCGGAAGCAGATCCTGTTCCAGTGGTTAATTATGAAAGCCAAGGCCGCTTATTGATTGTTGGGCCTGGGGACCAAGCTTTGCCTTGGGCTGAAAAACTGAGCGACTCTCTTGATGTCTCCGTTTTATGCACCAAGCCTAGCGCATTACCAATCGCCAGAAACTTTCCGATCTACACCGGAAGTCTTACCAAGCTCGATGGCTATCTCGGTAACTTCACTGTGGAGTGGGATCTACAAAACCCGATTGATCCTGAGATGTGCACTCGCTGTGGTGCTTGCGTTGAGGTTTGTCCTGAGGGTGCGATTGACGAATCGTTTCAGATTGATTTAGATAAATGTAAATCCCATCGCGCCTGTATTACGGCGTGTGCCGGTATTGGTGCGATTAACTTTGATCGCGTAGAGCGTCAACGTAGCTCTGAGTTTGATTTGATTATGGATTTGCGCACTGACCCACAGATGCGTATGAGTCAAACTCCACAAGGTTACTTTGCTCCTGGTCAAGATCCATTCGAGCAGTCCTTAGTTGCAAACCAATTACTCGGTTTGGTTGGTGAGTTTGAAAAGCCTAAATACTTTGCCTACACCGAAAAGATTTGCGCTCATGGCCGTAACGGTAAAGTAGGCTGCAGTGCTTGTATCGATGTATGTTCTACGGGCGCCATTTCTTCTTTATTTAAAAATGGACAAGGGACCGTAGAAGTTAACCCTAATTTATGTATGGGTTGTGGTGCTTGCTCAACGGTATGTCCGTCAGGCGCCATGCGCTACAACTATCCAAGCGTGACTCATCAGGGCAAGGAAATTAAAACCCTGGCCAATGTATTTGCTACTGAGAGTGCCAAGATCAAACAGGTACAAGCGCCTGCTTTGCTGTTGCATACACTCAAGGCTGGAACTCAAGCTTTGGATTCTCTTGGACGCTTAGCTCACTTAAGACCGAAGCAATTTGAGGCATTGCCATCCTTTGTATTGCCTTATGGAATAGAGCACATTGCTTCCACCGGTTTGGATTTATGGCTTGGCGCACTGAGCTATGGTTTTGGTGAAGTGCTTCTATTGCTTACTGGCGATGAAGACCCAGCGTATCGAGCTGCACTAGAGACGCAAACTGAGCTAGGTAATGCGATTTTGTCTGCGTATGGCTTCGATGCCAGATTCTCACTCATACAGCTTGACTCCGCGGAAGACCTGCAGCCAGCATCTTCTGCAATGGCTAAGCTGCGTCAGCGTGGCGCTCTGCCAGCGATCTGTTCGCCTGCTAGTTTTGGTCTGGGCAATCAAAAGCGCGAAACCATCGAGATGGTTTTGGAGCACCTGCAAAAGCAAGCCAAAACACCGCTTCCCGCAGGCGGGGTTGCCCTCCCTAAATCTTCCTTCTTGGGCGGGCTCAATATCAATAAGGATGCCTGCACGCTGTGTATGTCTTGTGTGGGCAGCTGCCCTGAGGGCGCGCTGCTAGACAATCTTGACGAGCCTAAGCTTTCCTTTATTGAAAAGCAGTGCGTTCAGTGCGGTATCTGCGTCAAAACTTGCCCGGAGCAAGCCTTGGCCTTGGCGCCTCGTTTGCAGACGGTAGAAGAGCGCAAGCAAAAAGTGGAGATTAACGAAACCAAACCCTTTCATTGCATTAGCTGTGGCAAGGTATTCGGAACGGCGAAGATGGTGGATTTGATGTTGGTGAAATTAGGTGCGCATGGCGCCTTTGCTGGGGCGGCACTCGATAGATTGAAGATGTGCGGTGATTGTCGTGTGGTCGATATGGTGAAGAAAGAGTTATGAGCGAGCAGATAAAAGAGGGCGCCTCTACTGAGGTTGGTGACGTAGGACTGCCAGAGGATTTGGCAAGAGCGGACTTGTATGGCTTGATTGCCAGATTCTTTCATCAACCTCCCGATCAAGAATTATTGGATCAAATTGCAGCCTCCATTCCAGATGGAGAGGAGACGAAGGCTGAGGATGCTCCGTTAGCTAAGGTTTGGCATAGCGTAGTTGAAGTTGCTAAAAATAACCCTGCCAAAGCCTGGCATGAGGAATTTGACCGCAATTTCATTAGCGTGGGTCGTCCCAATGTGATTTTGAATGGCTCGTTTTATATGGCTGGCCATTTAAACGAGAAGCCCTTGGTTGATATCCGCCGTGACCTTGATACTTTTGGTCTGGAGCCGGCCGAGGAGGTCACGGAGACTGAGGATCATCTATCAGCGCTATGTGAAGTCATGAGATATCTCATCGCCGGGGATGATGTTGAGATTTCCAATCTTACGAACCAACGTGCTTTTTTCAATAGCCATATTCGTACTTGGTACGATGAATTGTGCGATGCAATAGAAGGCATTCCAGACATGCATCTCTACCATCCAGTCGCTGCCTTAACCAGGGAATTTCTGGCTATCGAAGGGCAGAGTTTTGACATGATTTAATGTTGCGTTGCACAAGAGGAAAACCCCTAGAAGAAAAAAAATTCCTAATATGCAAAAAATACAATTACCAATTACACTTGATCCATATCAAATTTGCACTAACTAGGAGCACATGATGACTACTAAATCCGCAACTGCAGTAAACGAAGAAAACAAGCCTTCACGCAGAAAGTTTTTTATCGGAGCGGGTGCCACTGTTGGTGCTGTTGCTGTTGCTTCGCAAACCTCGATTGGTAAGGCTGTGATTCAGGAAATTGGTAGCACCGTTCAAGGTAAAGACGACGGTTATCAGTTGTCCGCACACATTCGTAAGTACTACGAAACCACCATGCTTTAAACCCAGCTGTTAACGAAGTCGTTTTCAAATAATTAAATAAAAATATTTCTCAGGGACAACATATGAGTCTGACTCGTAAATCCAATACCCCACAAAGCAGTCGTGCCACGCCTGCATCACGTCTCATCGGTAGCCTCTCACGTGGACTTCAGTCTGCGGTGCCAACGATGGATCGTCGTACCTTCCTCAAACGCTCAGGTGTTGGCGTTGGTGCTGGTATTGCCGCTAGCCAATTGACCCTGGTTCAAAAGGCCTCAGCAGAACAAAGCAAAGCGATGCTTGATGGCAAGGGCAAGATTGAAGTTAAGAGAACAATTTGCACCCACTGTTCAGTAGGCTGCGCAACTGACGCTACTGTTGAGAACGGTGTTTGGGTTCGTCAAGACTCCGCATTTGATTCCCCAATTAACTTGGGTGCTTATTGCGCTAAGGGTGCATCTTTGCGCGAGCATGGACATGGAGATTTCCGTCTTCGCTACCCAATGAAGTTGGTGGATGGTAAGTACCAAAGAATTTCTTGGGATCAGGCTTTAACTGAAATCACTGCGCAGATGAAAGACTTGCGTAGCAAATACAGCCCGGATTCACTCTTCTTTATTGGTTCTTCTAAGCACAATAACGAACAAGCTTATTTAATGCGTAAGTGGGTTTCTTTCTTCGGAACCAACAACACAGACCATCAAGCACGTATTTGCCACTCCACAACAGTTGCCGGTGTTGCAAACACCTGGGGCTATGGTGCGATGACCAATAGCTATAACGACATGATGAATGCCAAAGCGGCTTTGTACATTGGCTCTAACGCTGCTGAAGCACATCCAGTGTCTATGCTGAGCTTGTTGCATGCAAAAGAAAATGGTTGCAAGGTCATCGTAGTTGACCCACGCTACACCCGTACTGCAGCGAAGTCTGATCAGTATGTGCGCATTCGTTCTGGTACTGACATTCCTTTCTTGTTCGGTGTTCTGTATCACATCTTCAACAATGGTTGGGAAGATAAGAAATACATCAACGACCGTGTCTACGGTATGGACGAGATCCGCAAAGAGGTGATGGAGAAGTGGACTCCTAAGAATGTAGAAGAGGCTTGCGGCGTTCCAGAAGCGCAGATGTACAAAGTTGCTGAAACAATGGCGAAGAATCGTCCAAGCACTTTAGTTTGGTGTATGGGCCAAACACAGCACACCATTGGTAATGCCATGGTGCGCGCATCTTGCATCCTGCAATTGGCTTTGGGCAACATTGGTAAGTCCGGTGGTGGTGCAAACATTTTCCGTGGTCACGATAACGTTCAAGGTGCAACTGACGTTGGTCCTAATCCAGATTCATTGCCTGGCTACTATGGGCTTGCAGCGGGTTCATGGAAACACTTCGCAACTGTATGGGGTGTTGACTACGAGTGGATCAAAGGTCGCTATGCGCCTGACATGATGGAGAAATCAGGTACTACTGTTTCTCGTTGGGTGGATGCGGTGCTTGAGAAGAATGACATGATTGATCAGCAAACCAATGTAAAAGGTTTGTTCTTCTGGGGTCATGCACCAAACTCACAAACTCGCGGCCTCGATATGAAGCGCGCGATGGACAAGTTGGACTTATTGGTTGTTGTTGATCCTTATCCAAGTGCTACTGCTGCAATGGCGGCAATGCCTCCTGCAGAGGGTGATGCAGTGAACAAGAATCGCAATGTTTACTTGCTGCCAGCTACAACTCAGTTCGAGACAACAGGCTCATGCACAGCTTCCAACCGCTCATTACAGTGGCGTGAAAAAGTGATTGACCCATTGTTTGAGTCTGTTCCTGACCATGTCATCATGCAAGCTTTTGCGGATCGCCTTGGTTTCGGTGAAGAGCTTTCAAAGAATTACAAAATGCTTAATTCCAAATTTGCTGGCAAGCAATGGAAAGAGCCTGAAATCGAATCCATCTTGCGCGAAATTAATCGCTCTGTTTGGACAATTGGTTACACCGGTCAAACTCCTGAGCGCTTAAAAGCTCACATGAGAATGGCTGGCGTATTTGATCCTAAGACCCTGAAGTCACGTGGTGGCGTTGATCCAGTAACGGGTTACGACACAACAGGTGATTACTACGGCTTGCCTTGGCCTTGCTACGGCACTGCCGCGATTAAGCATCCAGGTTCACCAAACCTCTATGACACTAGCAAGAGCGTCATGGAAGGTGGCGGTAACTTCCGCGCGAACTTTGGTGTGGAAAAAGACGGCAAGAATTTGTTGGCTGAAGATGGTTCCTACTCTAAGGGTTCAGCAATTACTACTGGCTATCCAGAGTTTGATCACGTACTCGTGAAAAAACTCGGCTGGTGGAATCAGTTGACTGAAGATGAGCAAAAGCTAGCTGAAGGTAAGAACTGGAAGACTGACTTGTCTGGCGGTATCCAACGCGTGGTAATGAAAAACGGTTGCCATCCATTCGGTAATGCCAAAGCTCGTGCAGTTGTGTGGAACTTCCCAGATGCCATTCCAACTCACCGTGAAGCGCTTTACAGTACTAATGAGCCAATGATGCGTAAGTACCCAACATCTGCGGACAAGAAGAATTTCTGGCGCTTGCCGACTCTCTATAAAACGCTTCAAGATAAAAACTTGAATGAGAAGCTCTACGAGAAGTTCCCAATCATTCTGACTTCTGGTCGCTTGGTTGAGTACGAAGGTGGAGGAGACGAAACTCGTTCCAACCCATGGTTGGCTGAGTTGCAGCAAGAAAACTTCGTGGAGATCAATCCTAAAGCTGCTGAAGCTCGCGGCATTAAGAATTGGGACTATGTTTGGGTTAAGTCACCAACAGGTGCCAAGATCAAGGTTCGTGCGTTGGTAACTCCACGTGTTGACCAAGGTACTGCGTTCGTGCCATTCCACTTTGCCGGTTGGTGGCAAGGTAACGACTTGCGTAAATATTACCCAGAGGGCGCTGCCCCAGTAGTCCAAGGTGAAGCGGTAAATACCGCAACAACCTATGGCTACGATCAGGTAACGATGATGCAAGAAACCAAAACCACCATGTGCCAAATCGAAAAATTTGCCTAAGTTAAAAAATAAAGTCAGGAGAACACCATGGCAAGAATGAAATTTATCTGCGATACAGAGCGATGCATTGAGTGCAACGGCTGTGTCACGGCTTGTAAAAACGATAACGAAGTACCTTGGGGTATTACCCGTCGCCGTGTTGTTACGGTAAATGATGGCGTAATTGGTCAAGAGAAATCCGTCTCAGTTGCTTGTATGCACTGCTCAGATGCGCCTTGTATGGCTGTCTGCCCAGTGGATTGCTTCTATCGCACCGATGAGGGTGTGGTATTGCATGACAAAGATATCTGTATCGGTTGCGGCTACTGTTCTTTTGCTTGCCCATTTGGCGCACCTCAGTTCTTGAGTCAAGGCGCCTTTGGTTCACGTAGCAAAATGGATAAGTGCACTTTCTGTAGTGGCGGTCCAGAAGCCAATGGAAGCGTTGCTGAGTTTGAGAAATACGGTCGCAATCGTTTGGCAGAAGGTAAGTTGCCTTTATGTGCTGAGATGTGCTCAACCAAAGCTTTGATTGGCGGCGATGACGAAGTGATTTCTTCTATCTACGCTAAGCGTGTTTCAGTTCGTGAAGCTAATGGTAGATATCCAAGTAACGAAATTTTTGGTTGGTCTACTGCCTACGGCCCTTCAGGTTCACCTGCACCGAAGCCAACACCTGCTGACAAAATCCCAGGAGCAAAGTCATGAAATTCAATTTCAAAACTCTCGGCGTATGTTTAGCAGCCGGTGCTTTGCTAGCCGCCTGTTCTGAACCACCTGAAATCGCAGCTAAAGCTGCAAAGCGTCCTGATGTGGCTCCATACATGGGTGCTGACAACGGATTTATGACGAAGGGTTGGACTCCAGGTGATCAAGCCAGTTGGACGGAGGCGATTAACAAGCGCAATCAGAAGCAATCTGAATATTCACGCGCTAAGTGATCAGTTAAACAACAATAAATAAAACGAAAACGTTTAAGGATATTTGTATGAATCGATCATTTTCAAGTGTTAGTCGCTCCTGGGTCTTGGCTCTGGGCGTATCACTGAGTTTGTTGAGCGGGGTTTCTTTGGCAGAACGTGCGCCAATGCAGCCTCTGCCATCGCCAAGTGGAATTGATATTCCGAAGAATCTCAATGCGATTCCTAATGGAACTCAAGCGCAATCACAGCCAGCAAATACTGCGCCTAAAGAGGGTGCGATTTGGGATACAGCAAATAGCGATCCCTACAACTATGTCAGCATTCCAGACAAAGAGGCGAGTGTTTTAATTCAGCGCTCAGGTCAGCAATGGCGCTTGATTCGTAACGGTGTTATCACCGTTTACGGAGGTTGGCTATTGGCGATTGCTTTCTTTGCGATTGCTGCGCTCTATTTGATTAAGGGTCCAATTAAGTTGCATGCACCGATGTCAGGTCAAAAAATCAAACGGTTCAATGGTTTTGAGCGCCTTACCCACTGGGTAATGGCTGCAAGTTTTATTGGCCTTGCTGTAACTGGTATTTTGATTCTGTGGGGCAAATACTTCGCACTGCCATTGATGGGTGGCGCCGCTTATGGTTCCTTCTTGATGATTTGCAAGAATATTCATAACTACTCCGGCCCGCTATTTACGCTGAGCGTTGTGATTTTCTTCCTGCTTTTCGCTACCCGCAACATTCCAGGCAAGGGTGACCTTACTTGGTTAATGACGCTTGGTGGCGCCCTGACTGGCAAGCATCCACCTGCAGGTTTCTTTAATATGGGTGAGAAAATTTGGTTCTGGTTCGGTATGGTTGTATTGGGGCTGACGATTTCAGCATCTGGTTTTGTACTCGATATGATCGTGCCATTCATGGATGTTCAGTATCTGCGTGGCACTATGCAACTAGCCAACATCATTCATAGCTCGGCTGCTATCTTGATGACTGCAATGGCAATGGGACACATTTACATTGGCTCTATTGGTATGCAGGGTTCATTAGATGGTATGAAGACTGGCTACGTAGATGCTACTTGGGCTAAAGAGCATCATGAGCTCTGGCATGACAAGGTTAATAAATAAGGACATGGCCATGAAAAAAATCATTGCTTTCACACTCTGTTCATTTGCAACTGCGGCTGCATTTGCTGCCTTGCCACCGTTAAGCCCTGAAGCTCAAGAGGCTGCTACTTTGGCAAAGGCAAAGGCTGTCTATGGAGACAGAGTTGGTGCATTCAAGTTATGCCTAGCTCAAAACAAGGTGGCTGATCAATTTAGGGTGCCTGGAACACCGGCACCAGCGGCCTGTGTAGCACCGCCCCCATTTGTTGCCCCTGTTGCTGCAGCGCCAGCAGCAAAGTAATTAGTCGGCGAGCAATTCTTGATGTAGGTAGCGTTTAGCTGCTTGTGTCAGGGGATTGGTAAAGAAAGGACCTACGGGTCCTTTTTCTTTTAGCTGACCCTGATCGATAAAGAGAATGTAATCGGCAATTCGTTGTACTTGTGCAAGTTGGTGGGATGTGAAGATGACATTAGAGTCACGAAGCTTGAATTGGCGAATGATTTCTTCGACTTGTTCTGTGGTGTTGGGATCTAAATTGGCTGTAGGTTCATCTAGTAAAACTAAATTGGGTTTTTGCAAAATAGCTCGACCCAGGCAGAGTTTCTGCCTTTCTCCTGCTGAGAGTTTGTGTGCAGGGTTGTTGGCAAGATGGCTTAGTCCAACCTGATTCATAACAACATCAATATCAATGGATTTAATTGAAGGATCAGCATCTTTCACCATGGCAATATTGGCTTTTGCTGAAGCCTTGATCATTGGGGTGTGATGCAGTACTAAGGATGACTTGATCTGACCGTTTGAGTGGGTGATGGTGCCTGAATCTGGTTTGATCAAACCATCAATCAGTTTTAGGAAGGTTGTTTTTCCTGCGCCATTAGGGCCGATACAGGCACAAATTCGATCGGCAGGAATAACTGCATGCGGAATGTCTAAGATAATCCGCCCATCACTTTTAACGATGACACCTTTCAACTCTATGAATTGCTTAAATTGTTCGGTGGAGTTAACCATAGCGACGCTCCGCAACTTGGCGCACTGCAAATGTGAATAAATTTGCAAGTAGCACAATGCCTAGCAAAATAATGCCTAAAGCCAGCGCTAAGGGTAGATCACCTTTGCTGGTCTCTAGGGCAATCGCTGTTGTCATGGTGCGGGTAGATTGATCAATATTGCCACCAACGATCATTACCGCGCCAACCTCAGATATCGCTCTGGCCAGTCCAGCTAAGACGGCAATTGTGAGTGAGAAGCGGCAGTCCCAGATCAGCCATTTCAGGGCGGACATTCTGGGTAAGCGAAGTGCCATAAATGAATCCCGATGAATCCTCCAGGAATCTTCCAGGATTTGACGGCTCAGGGCGGCAATTAAGGGGGTTGTGAGCAATGTTTGGGCTAGGATCATGCCCTTGGGTGTAAAAAGCCACCCCCATACCCCTAAGGGCCCTGTGCGGGAGAGCAAAAGGTAGACCACAACACCTACGATGACTGTTGGAACGCCCATGAGGGTATTTAAGGCAACCGTAATCGTCTTTTTGCCATTGAATTCTTCGGTGGCTAAAAGTGCCCCCAAGGGAAGCCCGATGAGGGTGCCCAAGAGGAGTGCTGTCAGACTGACCTGTAAAGAGACTAGGACGATGCCCATCACCCCGGCATCTAAATGCACGAGGAGCTTAATGGCATCCTGAAAGGTCATCAACATGGGCTTGATTCTAGCAAGGCGATGGCAAAATGGCATAAATGCAAACAATTTCCTTTTCTTAAGCTCATGGCCGAAGTCATTTGTCTCTGTAATGAGGTTCTCGATGTCGATCTTCGCGAATATCTCGATACCCATCCTATCGACTCGATTGATGAGTTACGTGAACAGGCATCGATTTGTAATAAATGTATGCAGTGCCAAGAATTAGTTGAAGGTGAAATCTATTTGGCACGCGTGCGACGACAACGTGCTGCAGGACAGTTTTGATGACGCAATTGCACTTAGGTCGCTTTAGTGTCATGAGCATCAATGTGCACAAGGGCTTATCACCCCTACATAGAAGATCTACGATTTATGAGTTACGTCAAAAGATGCGTAGTCATCATCCAGATCTACTTTTCTTGCAAGAGCTTCAACAAGAGCATCGCGGACGGATTAGAAGGTTTGGTCAATGGCCGTTGACAGAGTTAACCCATTTCTTATCCGAAGATTTTTGGCATGATTGGCATTACGGCAAGAATGTTGAGTATCCAGATGGGCATCATGGCAATGCGATCCTTTCTAAAAGACCTTTGCATAAGGGTCAAAACTATGACATCTCAGCCTATCGATTTGAGAGGCGTGGCTTGCTCCATAGCATTACGCAGTTAGAGGGCGTTGCAACACCAATCCATTGCTTCTGTGTGCACTTGGCTTTATTTGAAAGAGGGCGAGAGCGGCAATTGGAGGAGATTATTCGCTATATTGATTCGCTTGCGAACGGTGGGCCAACGATTGTGGCGGGGGACTTTAATGATTGGCGTAATCGCGTTAGTGCCCCGATGCGTGCCGCTGGTTTTGATGAAGTTTTTGAGGTGCTTACAGGTGCCCCTGCAAAAACTTTCCCTAGCGTAAAGCCGATGCTAGCGATGGACCGAATTTATGTACGAGGCTTGAAGATTCATTCTGCAGAAGTGCTGCACGAATGGTTGAAGCTCTCTGATCACTTAGGCATTACTGCGGAACTGGAAATCATATGAGCATATTAAATTATCTATTGGGGTCCATTTTTGGCTTCTCCTTAATTTGGGTCCCAGTAGCACACGCCATTATTGTGATTCTGTTTGGATTCAGATTGATTTCTATCAGAAGGCCGGTTGGTGTTGTGCTGGCCTGGTTTTTGATCGTCGTTTTATTCCCATTGATTGGCATCAGCCTTTACATTTTGATTGGCGAACGTCCTGTAGGTCGAAAGCTCACGCGGAAAATTATTCGTATGGATAAAGAATATGCCGCTATCACTGAGTCTATGCGTAAACACTATCAGGCCGATAAGCAATTACTACCTTTCGAGGGGAGGGCGCTCAGTCTCTTAGCGGAGTCCAAGAATGGATCCCCAGTGATTGCCGGTAATAAGATTGAACTATTCACCAGCTCCCTAGAAATCTTGCAGCATTTCATTGATGAGATTAATCAGGCAAAGAAAACCCTGCATTTGGAGTTTTATATCTGGGCTCTCGGCGGCGATGCGGATCGCGTTGGCGAGGCTTTAATCGCAGCGGCTAAACGCGGTGTAACTTGTAAGGTATTGCTGGATTCCTTGGGTAGTAAAGATTGGTTTAAATCCAATTGGCCGAGTCGCTTTAGAAGCGCCGGTATTCAGGTAACGGAGGCATTGCCGATTCAGATTGGTCGCTTCCAATTTCGCCGTGCTGACTTAAGACTGCACAGAAAAATATTTGTGATTGATAACGCCATCGTTTGGACTGGCAGTATGAACATGGTTGATCCACGCAGTTTCAAACAGGACTCCGGTGTTGGTGAGTGGGTGGATGCCATGGTCAGAATAGAGGGACCAGTTGCCTCCCAATTTGAGCTGACATTCTCTTTTGATTGGAGTGTAGACAATCCTAGGATTACACACTTCAATCAAGTAATACCAGCATCGACTCCTGCTGAAGGGCGGGTACTAGCTCAAGAATTTTCTTCCGGCCCCGTCTATCGCGATGACATCTTGTATCAAGTACTGCTCTCGGCCATTATGGATGCGCGCGAAGAGCTCACCATTACGACCCCATACTTTGGTCCTGATGATGGTTTGATTCAGGCTTTGATGGCAGCCGCTGGTCGTGGTGTGAAGGTCACGCTAATCGTTCCCAAATTAAACGATTCAACCTTAGTTGCTTGGAGTAGTCGTAGTTTCTATGCTGACCTAATGGATGCTGGCGTTCATATTGCCGAGTTTCATGGCGGCCTGTTGCATACCAAGAGCTTGCTCATAGATAAGCGAGTAGCAGTTTTCGGCTCAGTCAATTTTGACCAACGCAGCCTACGTCTCAATTTTGAAATTAGCTTAATTGTCTACAATGATGAATTCTGCTCCAAGCTGGAGACTTTGATTGAGTCCTATTTGGCTCAATCCGACATGGTAGATCCCGTAAGCTGGGCTAAGCGACCTCGTTGGCGTGTAATGCTTGAGAACGCTGCCCACCTATCTTCGCCTTTACTTTAAATCGCTCCTTGAGCGCGCATTGATTCGATCTCGCTTGCTGAAATACCCAGCTCAGACAGGATTGAATCAGTATGCTGACCCACGGCGGGAATGGCATCCATGCGGTAGTCGAAGCTGTTATTGCTACCAGGAGGTAGCATGGCTGGAACGGGCCCTACAGGTGATCCTACTTGTACCCAGCGATCTCTTGCTTTGAGTTGATCGTGATTCCATAGGCCCTGCATATCATTTAGACGGGCATTAGCAATTTGAGCTTTATCTAATTTTGCAATCACCTGTTCAGTAGTGAGTTTGCTAAAACAAGCATCAATGATGGAGAGTAATTCATCTCGCTTTTCATTGCGCTTGAAGTTTTTATCAAAGCGCTCATCTTTAGCGAGAGCTTGATTCTCGAGCACCACTTCGCAGAATAGAACCCACTCACGGTCATTTTGCAGTCCCAGCATGACAGTGCCGCCATCGCCCGCCTTAAATGGTCCATAGGGATAAATCGTGGCATGAGATGCGCCATTGCGCGGAGGAGGGGTGGCACCTTCATAGGCATAGTAGAGCGGATAGCTCATCCATTCGCCCAAAGACTCGAGCATAGAAACGTCAATAGTGGAGCCTTTACCAGTCTTGCCTCTTTGTAAAAGCGCAGCAAGTACATTGGTATAGGCATACATACCTGCGGCAATATCGGCAATCGAGTTGCCCGCCTTGCTGGGGGTTTCAGGAGTGCCAGTAACGGATAAGAATCCAGCTTCACTTTGAATCAGCAAGTCGTAGGCTTTTTTGTCACGATAAGGGCCGTTATTGCCATAGCCGGAGATGTCGCACAAAATTAAACCTGGATTTTCTTTTTGCAAGAGTTCTGCGGTCAGGCCCATGCGCGCTGCTGCACCAGGTGCCAAGTTCTGTACAAGTACATCTGCTGTTTTGAGAAGCGCCTTGAGGGCGGCGAGGGCAGAATCTTGCTTGAGATCTAAGGTTAAGCTTTCTTTGGAGCGATTCACCCAGGTGAAGTGGGATGACATGCCGTTGACGCGCTCATCATATGCACGGGCAAAGTCACCGGCGCCAGGCCGTTCAACCTTGATAACCCGTGCACCTAAATCTGCTAGTTGGCGCGTACAAAATGGAGCGGCAATGGCATGCTCTAGGGAAACCACGGTAATGCCATCTAAGGGGCGAATGCTCATGAAATTACTGATCCGAAAACTGAATAAAAGAAAAAACCTAAAGAATTAGAAGGAGCGTGGCAGACCCAAGACATGCTCGGCTACGTACGAATAAATTAAGTTGGTCGAGATTGGCGCAACTTGATAGAGGCGGGTCTCGCGGAACTTGCGCTCAACATCATATTCATTAGCAAAGCCAAAGCCACCGTGGGTTTGCAAGCAGACGTTCGCTGCTTCCCAAGACGCTTTAGCGGCTAAGTACTTGGCCATGTTTGATTCAGCTCCGCAAGCTTGATTGCTATCAAAAAGTTCGCAAGCCTTAAAGCGCATGAGGTTTGCCGCTTCAGTCTCAATAAAGGAGTCGGCAATCGGGAACTGAATACCTTGATTCTTGCCAATCGGGCGATCAAATACGACGCGCTCATTTGCATAGCGACGTGCCTTATCCACGAACCAATAGGCATCACCAATGCACTCGGCTGCAATTAGGACACGTTCTGCATTAAGACCATCCAAAATGTATTTAAAGCCTTTGCCTTCTTCTCCGATTAAATTTTCTGCGGGGATTTCTAGGTTATCAAAGAACACTTCATTGGTTTCGTGGTTCACCATATTGGCAATCGGCTGGAAATCCATGCCTTTGCCAATTGCTTCTTTCAGATCAACGATAAAAATCGACATACCTTCGGACTTCTTGGTCACTTCTGCCAGCGGGGTGGTTCTTGCCAAGAGAATCATCAAATCAGAATGCTGAATACGGGAGATCCACACCTTCTGCCCATTGACCACATACTTATCACCCTTTTTGACGGCAGTTGTTTTGAGTTTGGTGGTATCGGTACCGGTAGTGGGCTCGGTAACCGCCATGGTTTGCAGGCGCAGTTCACCAGTAGCGATCTTGGGAAGGTAGAGTTTCTTTTGAACATCGGAGCCATGGCGCAATAAGGTGCCCATGTTGTACATCTGACCGTGACAAGAACCTGCATTACCGCCGGAGAAGTTAATTTCCTCCATGATCACAGAGGCTTCAGCAAGACCCAAGCCTGAACCGCCAAATTCTTCAGGGATCAAGGCGGCCAACCAACCAGCCTGAGCCATCGCATCAACAAAGGCTTCTGGGTAGACTCTTTCATGATCTACCTTTTGCCAATAGGCGGAGTCAAAGCTGCCGCAAAGGTCACGTAAGGCTTCGCGCATATCTTGATATTGGTCTGGCTTAGGGATTGGGTGGTTCATGTGCTTATCTATAAAAATAGTGGTTAATTAATGAGTGAATACCTACAGTTTAAGCAAGAATTTTAACTTGTGGGTGATTCAAAATAGCTATCAACCAGCAGGCAAGCAGACAGTCTGAGCGCCTATTGGGGCATACTTTAGGGATGATCAGGCGCTTACTTGCTAACCCACCAGGACTCCTTGCTTAATGGAGCAAATGCTGAGCCAGTTCTTCGACTTTTTTGGGATGCCATCAATTGGCTTGCCAGCTGTATTTATCAGCGCCTTTATCTCTGCAACTTTGTTGCCCGTCGGCTCCGAGCCGGTACTTTTTGGGTATGTTTCAGTCAACCCCCATTTTTATTGGATAGCAATTTTGGTTGCCACCATTGGCAATACTTTAGGGGGCATGTTGGATTGGTGGTTGGGACTACTGAGCCGTAATAGCTTTGAATCCCTCAAGGGTCCCACGAACGGCAGAATGCAGCATTGGCTGGAAGAGCGGGGGCCAAAGATGCTGCTGCTGTCTTGGTTACCGGGCTTTGGTGACCCTCTGTGTTTGGTGGCTGGCTGGCTCAGGCTGTCTTGGGCTCCTTGCCTAATATATATGTTTATCGGCAAGCTACTGCGTTATCTCACTATGACGTGGCTTTTGACCTTAGTGCCCAGTAGTGTCTGGCATCAACTGGGGCAATGGCTTCATATCATCTAAGAAGCTCCCAAAAAAAAGCATCAAACAGCGCAATACTTTTGTTGAATCTCGTCGTTATTGAGGAGGTTCTGAGCCGTGTCATGAAAGACAATCTCACCTTGATCCAGAATGTAGGCGCGGTCAGAAATCTTGAGTGCTTGTTGAACATTTTGTTCAACCAACAGGATGGTTAAGCCCTGCTGCTTGAGTTTGGCAAACAGTTCAAACATTTCTTCCACTAAGACTGGCATGATGCCTTCTGAAGGCTCATCCAAAAGTATGACTTTAGGTTTAGCAATCATGGCCCGTGCGATTGCTAGCATTTGCTGCTCGCCACCAGACATCGATGTTCCGTCTTGATTCAGTCGCTCCTTGAGCCGTGGAAAGGTTTCAGCAATCTCATCGACCATCGCGCTCATATCGCCATGGCTCTTCTTAGCAATAACGCCTAACTCTAAATTTTCTTTGACAGTTAATCCTGGAACAATGCGTCGATCCTCTGGTACGTAAGCCAAGCCCAAGTGGTAGCGCTCATGCGCCGCAAGATGCAAGAAGGAAGTTCCATCAATAGAGGCTTTACCTTCCCTCTTTGAGAGCAGGCCCATTAAAGAGCGCAGGGTAGTAGTCTTGCCCGCGCCATTACGGCCCATTAAGGTCACGATTTCACCTTTATTGACTTCCAGGGATACACCTTGCAGAACGTGGCTACGGTCGTACCAGGCATTTAAATTTTCTACACGCAACATATATAAACCTTCGTTAACCTTGGCCTAGGTACACACGTCGTACCTCTGCATTATTTTGAATTTCTTCTGGAGTACCTTCCGCTAAGAACTCACCATGATGCAGAACGATGATGCGCTTGCATAAACCCATGATGAGTTTCATCTTATGCTCAACCAAAATAACCGTTCTTTCATTTGCTAGCGTGCGAATGAGATCCATCATCACGAGCGTCTCCTCGGGGGACATCCCCGCAGTGGGTTCGTCTAATAACAGCAGGCTTGGATTGCAGGCAAGCGCCATAGCAATTTCTAATGCGCGTTGTTGACCATGAGCTAGGTCACCCGTCTTTTTATTTCGCAGGTGCTCTAGATTGACTCGACGTAACAGTTGGTCTGCAAGCTCAATTGGTCCGGGATAGCTTTGCGCATTACGTAAAAAGTTGTAGCGCGCTGTTTCCATTTGTGCAGCAACGCGGACATTTTCATGGACAGTGAGCTGTTTAAATACATTGGTAATCTGAAAGCTCTTAGAGATGCCGATACGGGCAAATTCATATTGCTGCATGCCGGTAATGTCTTTACCGTTAAATAAGATCTGGCCGCTCGAAGGGGGGAAGGCGCCACTGAGAACGTTAAAGAATGTACTCTTTCCCGCACCATTTGGGCCAATGATTGCAGTGAGGGAGCCAGGCATAAATGTAGTCGAGACATTCTGCAGAGCTTTGAATTTCCCAAAGCTCTTACTGACATTGCGAGCCTCAAGGATGGGAGTTTGATTTGAGCTACTCATTATTTCGAATCCTGATTGAGGTTTAGCTTGCTCAAGATGGTTCCCCAGATTCCCTTGGGGAAAAACAATACAAAGAACATAAAGACCAGTCCAATGACGGCCATCCAGTGCTTGGTGAAAGTGGTGACCACATCCTCTAAATAGAGCATGACAGCAGCACCAACAAAGGGCCCAAAGAAAGTGCCCATACCACCCAAAATGCTCATCATTACAGCCTGCCCAGATTGGAGGTAGTGAAGTGAGTCGATTGGAACAATCGAAAGGTGCAGAGCTCGCAATGAGCCCGCTAAGCCGCAGATCGCAGCAGACAATACAAAAACCAATAGTTTTGTGCGAGCCACATCAAACCCACAAGCTGCAGCACGTTTTTCATTCTCGCGAATTGCTTCCATTACGGCACCAAGAGGAGAGCTCAGGATTCGGGAGATAAGCCAGATAGCAATGACTACAAAAAAGAGAATGATGTAGTACTTCACCAGTGGGTTTAGAAAATCTACTGTGATTCCAAGAATATTGAAGGAATCAACGCGAACACCCCTTAAGCCGTTCTCACCACCAGTCAAACTCTCGGCCTTATAAAAACCATAAAAAACAATTTGGCCTAATGCAAGGGTCACCATGGAGAAGTAGATGCCTCTGGTGCGAATCGCCAGGAAACCCATAATGAGTCCGCCAATAGCGGCGCCGATCACGCCCACCAGAATTGCAGCGCCCCAAGGCATGGCGTAGTGAACGATACCGATACCGGTGAGATAACTTCCGATGCCAAGAAAGGCTGCATGCCCAAAGGAGAGGAGGCCCATATAGCCAAACAAGAGATTGAATCCCATGGCAAATAAGCCAAAGATCAAAATGTTGATAGCAAGCGCTTCATACGGCATGATGAAAGGAAAGACCATCAAGAAAAGGCTGCTTGCTAGCACGCGATGACGTGCAATGAGTTGGAAAAATGATTTCATAAATATTCAGGGGGATTAACCCATTGCCCCCGCTTTGCCAAATAAACCTTGTGGTCGAATTAAGAGCACTACCGCCATCAAAACAAAAATAGACAGTTCTGAAAGGTCTGGGAAAAATAGTGAGGTCATGCTGTAGACCACGCCAACCAACAAACCTGCAACAACTGCGCCTACTGGTGAGCCCATGCCACCAACTACCGTGACAACAAACGATTCCGCTAGGATGGGAATGCCCATTTCTGGATTAACAGAGCGGGTAGGTGAGGCAAGTATTCCAGAGAGGCCGGCAATCGCACAGCCAAGGCCGAATACCATCAGCCATACTTTGGCAATATCTACACCAAGCACTTTGACAATCTCTTGGTCGGCGGCACCAGCTTTAATAATGAGCCCGTAGCGGGTCTTCTGAATAAAGAACCAGACCGCAAAAATAATGACGGCTGTGGCAGCAATCAGGAAGAGTCGATATTTGGGGAAGAAGCCAATGCCAACATCGAGGGTGCCTTTAAGTCCATCAGGGGTAACAGATGGTAGACCTTCGATACCAAAGGTGACGCGCATTGCTTCAATCAAGACATAAGACAGTCCAAAAGTCAGAAGGAGTGGATAGTCAATGCCTCGGCCATAAAGAGGGCGGACTAGGAATCGCTCAGTTAGCAATCCAAGTACTCCAGTGGCAATGGGTGTGAGAATTAAGCTAAACCAAAAGTTGCCTGTTACGCCTAGGAAATAAACGCCCATGAATGCGCCAACCATGAAGAAAGCGCCGTGGGCAAAATTCACGACATTGAGCATGCCAAAAATAAGGCACAAACCCAGTGCTAGAAGTGCATAAATACTGCCCAGGGCAATTCCTGTTAGCAGCTGCATGCAGAGAAGTTCAAATGTAAGACCGGTCATATATGTACTCAGAAAAACTCCCCTTCAGCCAAAGGCATCAGGGGAGGGGTTCAGGGTAAATCAAATGACTTACCCTGAAATTTCAGATTTAAGCCTTGTGGCCTAGCTCCGCGCAACTACGCATATTCTTCTCGGTAGTTGGTTCGATCGTCAAGATATTGAAGACATCGTACTTATCCTTCATATTCTTTGACTTAGACTCAACGATGATGACTGTTTGCACAGCTTGGTGGTCGCACTTGCGATAGTACTCAGGACCTTTGTACCAGTCGTACTTTAGGTTCTCCATTGCGCTGACTACTTTGAGGGTTTCAGTGGACTTCGCAATCTTAATGGACGCCAACACACTCTTCACGCCGGCATACCCAAGTGCACCGTAGTCAGACGGAACTGAGCCGTTGTACATTTTGCGGAATGCATCGTTAAATGTTTTTGCTGTTGGGATACGATCCTCAAGACCCCAGTAGTAGGAAGTGCCGCCAATAATTCCTTCGAATGCTTCAGGGCCGCCTGCAAGACGTGATGTATAGAGAAGAACTGGAGTCACAATTTTCATGCTGGACTTCAGGCCAAAGTCTGTACATTGCTTGGCGGCATTAACAAGGTCGCGACCAAAGTTACAGAGTACTAAGATGTCGGGATTCAATGCCTTGATGCGTGGCAAGAATGCGGAGTAATCGGATGCGCCAAGTGGGTGGCGAATATCCGCCAATGTAGTAGCGCCCATCTCTTTACCAGCACGCTCAAAAGCACGAACCATCTCGTGGCCGTAAGCATAGTCTGCGGTCAGGAATACGATCTTTTTGCCAAAGCGGGGGATAGAGTAGCGAGCTACTGCGCCTGCCGTCATAGTTGGATTCAATGCTTCATGGAATGTATACACACTCCAATCTTTCGCTTCGTTAATCGCATCAGACTGGCTGATGGAATTAAAGAGCACCTTGCGCTCTTTACAGACGGCATTGATAGAGAGTTGGGTTGCAGCGGAAAGTGAGCCCACAACAAAGTTCACCTTGTCTTTTTCGATCAACTCAAGAGTACGTGTCGCAGCTTCGCCTGGATTCAGTTTGTCATCGCGAACTAAGAGTTCAGCTTTGCGTCCATTGAAGCCACCCGCATCGTTGAATTCTTTAATAGCTAATTCAGCAGCCTTAACTTGGTCCTGCGCTTCAGCAGAGAATGGGCCTGTGAGTGGTGTAGGAAAGCCAATCTTAATCGTTTCAGATTGGGCGCTTGCCATGTTCATCCAAAGCGGGGTGCTTGCTGCAGCAGCTCCGCCGATTAACATTTTCCTTCTAGTTTGATTCGTTACTTTTTGTTTCATGGTTGTCTCCTCCATTTAAAACAGTTTATTAATAAGAATACTTTTTGCTTCATAAATCTTAACTGAATGCTTCTGGTAATGCGAATATCTACATCTAGTTTTTTTAATGCGACTCTGGAACTGCTTTCCCTTCTGCTAGCAAGGTGCTGAGATCAATTGCTGTCTCCGCCATCACGGTATCCGCATTTCTGCGTAGGCTATTGCCATCCCTAGTGCCTTTGCTACCTTGTGCTTGCATGTAGCGGCCTAAGTATTGCGCTCTTGCAACTACCTGTTGCCCAAGCTTAAGTCGTTCCTTGCCATATGCTTCGAGTGCTGCAGGGTTTGCGCCCAATGCAGCAATGTGCCGCGCAATTGCCATTGCCTCATCACCCGCTTTTGTAACTCCCATACCAACATGTGGTCGTCCAACAAAAGCTGCATCACCCATTAAAGCAATTCTGCCGAAGACAATTTGCTCTGATCGAACATCGTAAATTGCTTGCAAAAAGGGTGAGGCTGTTTTTTCTAAAATTTCTGCATATTGAGGAGCCAGAATTTCCCGAGCAATCGTTCGCATTTCAGCAATATGCTTCCACGACACTTTGAGTGGTGGGATGCCGGTTGGATAGTGGTGACCATCCGCATCCGTCAACAGTTTGCCTAGTTCATTCTCTTCAGATGCGGGGCGATACCAAACAAAGTTATAGCGCCGTTTGCCTGGTCTTGTGTCATTGCCAGGGCCAGCAACGGGGTAGCCGAGCATCTGTTCGCCATTTGGCAGACAGAATCCAAAGTAATTAAATAAGGTATCCAAGGTGTAATTTGATAAATGGCTTTCATCGCAAACACCTCGCCATGCAATGTATCCCGCATATTCAGGCTGAATATTTGGTGCTACATGGGCTCTCACCGCCGAGCGTATGCCATCTGATGCAATCAGCAGCTCTGCCTGATAAGTGCTGCCATCTTCGCAATTCACCTGAACACTATTGGAATCTTGGCTAACTGTTTTTACATTCTTACCTTGTAGGTAACGCTCAGTTGGAAAATTCTCTTTCAACAAGTGGTAGAGGCGACTCCATGAAGTGAGGATTTGTGGAAGCAGCATTTCACCCAAGCTCTCACCATCAGCGCCCAAGGTAACGCGCTTTGACACGGCAACTCCGAGGCTGTCATCCACAGCGATCCCTGCTTCGCGTAAGGCATCTGCAAGCGCATCATGTGTCACGATTCCAGCACCTCGACCATCTAAGGAGCCAATCGCCTTTTCTAGTAAGGTGACATCGTGACCCTGGCGGAGCAATATATTGGCAGCAAATAAGCCCCCAAGGGATCCGCCGATGACGAGAATTTTTGCCATCTTTACTGTGCAGCCTTAGCATCAAGCGCTGCTTTTTCTGCTGCAGGGTAATTTAATTCAATCACGATACCGTTGGGATCATCTAAAAAGAGTTGGTGAAGCTGCAACACGGGCACTGTTCGCTGTCTACAAGGAACCCCTAATTTATCAAGCTGTGCAAGTTTGGCCTCCAAGCCTTTGGCAAAAAACGCGATGTGATCTACCGCCCCAGAGCCATATAGCGAGCTTGGGTCGCGCTCGCCAAGATATTGCTTCAATCCATTAGGATCATTCTTATCAATTGCAATGAGATGCAGTACTGCATTGGCCCAATCGTTCTCATCACCGTTATAAAGCCAGACCCCCGGAAAAGGAAATTCTGGGCGTGGACCAACCGTCAAACCAAGTACTTCGCTGTAAAACTGAGTGGTCTTCTCTATCTCAAGACTGCGGATGGAAAAATGATTTAGGCTGAGGTTTGTCATATTATTTATTACCGTGAGTAAATAAAGCTTTTGCTGAGGTTAGGTAGGAGCTAATCCGGTCTTGAATGATTTCTTGTTCAGTGTTGGGATTACCGGAGTCGTAGATGGCTTGACCATAAATCCAGCGGCGCATACCAATGTAAAAAATACCGCCATGCAGGCCCATTAAAAACTCCAATTCACGCTGCGAAGGCTTGCCGTGAGTGCTGCGACCGCAGTGTTTGCGGGTCTCTCGAATCAGTCTAGGTAATAGGCGATCACGTAATAGCTCAAAGAACCGGTCGCTAATTGAGTGATCGCTTAGGCCCGAGAAAATCAAGATGCGCACGAAATCGTAGGTGAGCACCGTATTTGAGTAATCGATATAAAACGCATTAAATTTTTCTTCTGGTGAAAGATGCTTATCGTCTAATAGCTGCTCCCATTCAGGCTTCCAGCGTGATTCAAAGACATCTTCATAGACCGCTTTAATGAGAGCGTCCTTTGTAGGGAAGTAGTGATAGAGCAGGGTATGGGTAACGCCCAGCCCTTTTGTTAAGTTTCTGAGTTGCCCATCAATCCCATGTTTCGCAAAGTACTGAATTGCGCGATCTAGTATTTGGCGCTTGCGATCTGCCGTACTCATCCTGCGACGTGTAGGCGCACTAGTTGCCGCTACTTCATTGGCAGCGCTGTTGCTGGTGTTCCGGTCTAGAGTAAAACTCATTGTCATCAGGGTTTATCCGAATTTGGCCTTATTGACCAAAAGTTAAATAATGGTACATTGTTGAACAATTGGTAGATAAGACTCTATTCGTACAAACCCCAAGGAGATGTAATGGAACTAAATGGCGAGCAACTCATTGCGGCTCCAATCCCAGATGTATGGAAGGGCTTGAACGATATTGATGTTCTTGCAAAGTCTATCCCTGGCTGTGAAGAAATTAGCCGAATTTCCCCAGAGGAGATTCATGCCAAGGTGATGTTCAAGATAGGGCCTGTGAGGGCTAGATTTGCAGGAAAGCTACTTTTGAGCGATGTAGTTCCAGATCAATCCTGCTCAATGGCATTTGAAGGTTCGGGTGGCGCCGCAGGATTTGCAAAAGGCCGCTCACGTGTTGAGTTAAAAGCCGCAGAAGGGGGCACTTTGATCTCTTATACGACAGAGGCCTCTATTGGGGGTAAGTTAGGGCAAATTGGTGGACGTTTAATTAGTGCTTCTGCCAAAAAGATTGCGGATGACTTTTTTCAACGATTTGCGAAAGAGTTGGGTGGTGAGGTGGTGCCCTTAGAGCCGGACGCACAAGCCGAATAAGGTTTGGCGAGATAAATACAAAAGTGGTGGAGGAGACGTAATGAAAGCAGCAGCATTTGATTATGCAAAACCGAAGGTGCTCAGCGAAGCTTTGTCTTTGCTCGCCGAGGCTGGTGAAGATGCGCGTTTGATTGCCGGTGGCCAGACTCTTTTGGCTACACTCAATTTACGCCTCTCTGAGCCGAGTATTTTGATCGACATCACCAATCTCGATGAACTCAAGGGTATCGCTGTAATCGGCGACCAATTGCGTATTGGGGCTTTAGTCACCCACACCGAAATTGAAGACTCTAAATTGATTGCGCAACATGCGCCGCTACTCAAGGCTGCCGTCCCGCATATTGCACATAGAGCTATCCGTAATCTGGGTACTTGGGGTGGTTCTTTAGCTTACGGCGATCCTGCAGCTGAATGGCCTGCCTGTAGCTTAGCGCTCAATGCAACCATGTTGATTGCGGGTCCCAATGGCGAGCGTCGCATTTCAGCGCAAGACTTTTTCATTGATCTTTACACCACCTCTTTAGAGCCTGATGAAATTCTGGTAGCAACTGAAATCCCTGTCGCAAACAGCAAGCAAGTTTTTTATTTCCATGAGCTAGCGCGTCGCCACGGCGACTATGCGGTTGCGGGAGCTGCTTTGGTTGCAAATAAGGTAGGCAATATTCTCAGCGATTGCGCTTTTACTTTCTTCTCAGTTGGGGCTACGCCTGTAATGGCAACCAAGGCTCAAGCACTAGTCGATGGTAAGCCTCTTAATGATGAGCTGATTGCTCTTGCAGTTGCCGCGGCAAGGGCAGAGATTGAGGCGATTGCAGATATCACTAACAGCGCAGAAACTAAGCAACACTTAATTGGTGTCTTATTAGAGCGTGGCTTAAAGCATTTAATTGCTTAACTCATTATTAAAAAAATAAATCAAGTTCGGAGATTGAAATGAGCTTAAAGAAAAAAATTACGATGACCGTCAATGGTTCAGTAGTCAATGCTGAGATTGAGCCGCGTAGACATTTAGTAGATTTTTTGCGTGAAGATCTTCATTTGAAGGGTCCCCACCTAGGTTGCGAGCAGGGTGCTTGCGGAGCCTGTACTGTCAAGGTGGATGGGCAAATTATTCGTGGCTGCTTGTACTTAGCCGTGCAAGCCGATGGATGTGTTGTTGAGACAATTGAGGGCTTGACGAAAAGCGGTGCATTGGCAGACCTACAAGAAGCTTTCATGCGTCACAACGCAATGCAATGTGGATTCTGCTCCTCTGGGATGTTGCTTGCCGCTGCGGAGTTGGTTGAAAAGCAACCCAAAGCTACGCGCGAAGAAGTGCGCGAATGGATCTCTGGAAACTATTGCCGTTGTACCGGCTACCACTCCATAGTAGACGCCATCATGGCCGTGCTTGAAGCTCGTGCCAAAGGTGAAAAGATTAAACCTGTTGTTGCTCTCGCTTAAGAAGACTGGGAAAACTGATTATGAATAAGCCAGCAGATCTCAAAGGATTGGTGCTTGATCCGGTAACGAATGATCAACGCTATATTGGTAATAGCGAACCTAGGCATAAGGCACGCCGACTTATCGAGGGTCAAGGCACTTATGTGGATGATATTCAATTGCCCAGAATGGGGCATGTGGTGTATTGGCGCTCTCCAGTAGCCCATATGAAAATTGGAAAAATTCATACTGAACAAGCAAGCAAAATGCCGGGTGTGCTTGCCATAGTTGATGGCGTCAAAATGGCTGAGCTTTGCAAGCCATGGGTGGCCACATTAGGTCATTTGGCTGGCATGAAGTCTGCCCCTCAATACGCATTGGCAATCGATAGAGCTTGCTGGCAAGGTGAGCCTGTAGTTGCTGTCGTTGCTGAGACGCGTGCTCAGGCAGAAGATGCTTTGCAGTTAATCGACGTTGAGTGGGAAGAATTGCCAGCAGTTGTTTCCATGGAAACTGCTTTAGATTCAGAGACACCCGTAATCCATCCAGAGCTTGGTGACAACCTGTGTTTTACGCGGAGCTTAGATGTTGGTCAGGTGGATGAAGTATTTGCAACAGCAGATATTGTTGCTGAAGCCACCTTTGGCTTCGGTCGCCACACTGGTGTAACCCTAGAGCCTCGCTGCCAAATTGCCGACTATAACCCTGGTGATCGTCGTCTGACGGTGTATCACTCGCAGCAAGCACCACATATGATGCAAGATTTATATTGCCGTCAGTTTGGCTTATCTGAATCCGATGTTCATGTCATCTGCAAAGATGTGGGCGGATCATTTGGTATTAAGGTGCATGCTTATCCAGACGATTTTGCAACCGTGGGTTTAGCCATGATGTTGGAGCGCCCAGTTAAATTTGTTGCAGATCGATTGGAATCATTCACGAGCGATATTCATGCGCGTGAGCATCGCATTAAGGGTCGTATTGCGGCCAACAAAGAAGGCGACATCCTGGCGTTTGAGATCGATGATCTCACCGCGATTGGCCCATATTCCATGTTCCCTAGAACTAGTGCGATTGAAGGCAACCAAGTAGTCAACTTGGTAGGCGGTCCATACAAGCATCAAAATTACAGAGCCAAGCTAAATGTCGTTTTTCAGAATAAAACGCCTACTTGCCAATATCGTGGAGTGGGACATCCAATTGCCTGCGCTGTAACTGAAGGTCTAGTAGATTTAGCTGCGCAAAAGTTGAAGATGGATCCTTTGGAGTTCCGCAAGCGCAACGTGATTCCTGATGATGCTTACCCATGCTCTGGTATTTCAGGAATTAAGTTGGAAGTGTTATCCCATGAGCAATGCTTGCGCACTATTGAAAAGATGATGGACTATCCTGCTTTACGCAAAGAGCAGGCCGAGTTGCGTAAAAAGGGTATTTATCGCGGAATTGGTTTTGCTACATTAATAGAGTTAACCAACCCAAGTCCAGCCTTCTATGGTGTCGGCGGCGCTCGTATTGCATCTCAGGATGGTGCCTCTGCACGATTGGATCCTAGTGGCGTGGTTTCAATATTGATTGGTGTTGGTGAGCAAGGCCAGGGTACCGAAGGTATCTACGCACAAATTGCTGCCGATGCTGTTGGACTCTCCATTAAAGATGTTCGCATCATTACTGGTGATACCGATGTCACACCATATGGTGGAGGTACTTGGGCTTCACGTGGTGCTGGAGTTGGTGGTGAGGCAGTGTTATTGGCATGTCAAGCACTTCAAGAGAATATCTTGAAGCTTGCTGGTGCAATTTTGAATAGATCGCCTGAGGAGTTGTCAGTCCGACGTGGTCATGTTTTAGATAAGGCGAGCGGAGAGCAGTTATTGCCGTTTAGTGAGATTGGCCGCATTGGTTATTTCCGTACAGACACCTTGCCGGTTGGATTCTCTGCTGATTTGATGGTTACCCGTCACTACACCCAAAAAGAATATCCATTTATCTTTACTAATGGCGTCCAAGCCTCTTATGTTGAAGTGGATCCTGATACTGGATTTGTAAAACTCCTGAAACATTGGGCTGTTGAAGATTGCGGCCGCGTACTAAATCCCATGTTGGTGGATGAGCAAGTGCGCGGAGCCATTGTTCAGGGTATTGGAGGCGTCCTTTTCGAGGAGTGTCTCTATGACGATAGTGGCTTGCTACGAAATGGCAGTATGGCCGATTATTTGGTCCCCATGGCTAATGAAATGCCAGATATTGAAGTAGCTCACGTGGAGACCCCAACGCAGTCATCTAAGCTGGGTGCAAAAGGTGCTGGTGAGGCTGGCACTGCCGGCGCCCCTGGAGCGGTTCAGAATGCAATTAATGATGCTCTGGCGCCCTTTAATACGGCAGTATTTGACCAGCCCATTACATGTGAAAAGATTCTGAAGGCCCTTGGCAAGGTCTAATTCAGAATTCACCTGAATTAGTGCATTCCCCGTACCACAGGGCTTGCCCCATCCTGTAACATCAAGTTTTGATCATCCGCAAATCCCTGCTTGGGGATTTGTGATTAACTTGATATAGCGAATAAGAACATGTCTCATTTAAAAGGTAAAACCGCTCTTGTCACCGGCTCGACGAGCGGCATTGGATTGGCGATGGCCATTGGCTTAGCAAAGCAGGGTGCCAATATTATGGTGAACGGCTTTGGTGAAAAAGATGCGGCTATTGCTGCCATTAAAGCTTGTGGTGTTGAGGTGGACTACCACGGTGCCGACATGAGCAAGCCTACTGAGATTGAAGACCTCATCAAGCAAACTGAACAGCGATTTGGTTCTTTGGATATATTGGTTAATAACGCAGGTATTCAGTACACGGCAAACATTGAAGACTTTCCAGCTGATAAATGGGAGTCGATTATCGCCATTAATTTAAGCTCAGCTTTTTATACTTCCCATCATGCTCTGCCCGGAATGAAAAAGCGTAACTGGGGTCGGATTATCAATATCGCCTCAGTGCATGGCTTGGTTGGCTCCATTCAAAAATCTGCTTATGTTGCCGCAAAGCATGGCATCGTCGGCCTGACTAAAGTAACCGCCCTTGAGAATGCCAAGACAGGCATTACTTGTAACGCAATTTGCCCGGGCTGGGTTCTCACCCCCTTAGTCCAAAAGCAGGTGGATGCACGCGCAGAACGTGATGGGATTTCAAATGAGGAGGCAAAAAAAGCCTTGGTTTCTGAGAAACAGCCTTCGGGTGAGTTTGTTGCTCCAGAGCAATTGGCTGCATTGGCTGTTTTCCTCTGTGGACCTGATGCCTCTGAGGTGCGGGGAGTCGCCTGGAATATGGATGGCGGCTGGACGGCTCAGTAATTCAATGGGGGGTGATTCCGTCAAATCCCCATTTTCCCCTGCCCAAACAAAATTGCCAGAATCGTCTATAGTTAGGACGATTATGGCTGCTATAGCTACCGATTAACACGTCTTTCAAGGAAAAATAATGGAACACACATTACCTCAGTTACCTTACGCATTAGATGCGCTTTCACCATTCATCTCAAAAGAAACTCTAGAGTTTCACTATGGTAAACATCATCAAACCTATGTAACCAATTTGAATAACTTGGTTAAAGGTACTGAGTTTGAAAATGCTTCCTTGGAAGACATCATTAAAAAATCAGATGGCGGAGTTTTTAATAACGCAGCCCAAGTATGGAACCACACGTTCTATTGGAACAGCATGAAGCCAAATGGCGGCGGTGCTCCAACTGGCGCATTGGCAGATGCTATTAATGCGAAGTGGGGTTCTTTCGACAAATTTAAAGAAGAGTTCACAAAATGTGCAGTTGGTACATTTGGGTCAGGTTGGGCTTGGTTGGTTAAGAAGGCTGACGGCTCCCTCGATTTAGTTTCAACAAGCAATGCAGCTACACCTTTAACTACGGACGCAAAGCCTTTGATGACTTGTGACGTTTGGGAGCACGCTTACTACATCGACACTCGCAATGCTCGTCCAAAGTATGTAGAAAATTTCTGGAATGTAGTGAACTGGGATTTTGCTAGCAAGAATTTTGCTTAATACCCGCTGATATCTATTTACCAAGAAAGCTTTCATGTCATCTATCTTTACCTCATTGGGGCGCACAGTTTTAGCTGGTTTTGTGCTTTTGCTTTTAATTGTGTTGGCTTTAGGTGCAAACTTCAGCTCTATTGAATTACCTTTTTTATTCCGCTGGATTCACGTGATGGTTGGCGTGATGTGGATTGGATTGCTTTGGTACTTCAATTTTGTGCAGATTCCATCCATGTCAAAGATCCCGGATGAGCAAAAACCTGCGATTGGAAAAGTAATTGCTCCGACAGCATTGTTTTGGTTTCGTTGGGCAGCTTTATTTACTGTGGTGAGCGGTTTAGTCTTGGCTGTGTTGAATGGCTATGCGCATCAAGCATTTACTTTGCAAGCCCCGTTCCGTGCAATCGGTTTAGGTATGTGGATTGCCTTGGTAATGGCATTTAACGTTTGGTTCATTATCTGGCCAAATCAAAAACGCGCTTTAGGTATCGTTGCAGTTGAGCCAGACGTTAAAGCGAAGTCTGCACGTGTTGCCATGCTGACTTCACGCTTTAACACCATGCTTTCTGTACCGATGTTGTTTTTGATGGTTGCTCAATCACACAACGCAACATGGTTTGTGATCGTTTCATAAGTAAACCGTTGTAGATTATTAAAAAGGCCCGCAATTGCGGGCCTTTTCTGATTTAAAACGTATTGAAAAGCTTAATGCAAAATTACCTGTTATTGGAGTATCGGTGGCAGTTCTTTGGTAAGTGCACCGCGCTGTGCCGTTGCCGTTCCCAGAAGAGCAAAGCCGAGTAGCTTGCCCTCACTCGATTCGAAGCGCGCTTCAAGACCGCCCTCAGCTGAATTGATTTTCCACTCGCCCAGTGCACCCTTGGCTGGCGGTGAAACAATGGTTGGCAATGCGGGAGTCTTCACCATTACAGGCATGGCTGGATAGGCAAGGGTGGCCGCCTGTCCGAGGAGGTTTGGTGCTAATGCGCGTGCTGCCTGCATGATTGGCATGACATAGGGTAGAACTAAGCCTTCGACCTCAGCACAGTCTCCAATGGCGTATACATTGTTGGCGCTAGTCTCTAGCTGACGGTTGACTGTAATGCCCGAGCCAGTTGCAATTCCAGCTGCTTTAGCTAAATCCAGGCGGGGCTTCAGGCCAACAGCTGATAGAAATGCATCGCTAGCAATAACCGATCCGTTGGCGAGGGTGATTGAGATAGCATCGCCGTTGCGATCAATAGATTGCACGGTAGTTCCAAAGTGCCAACGAACACCTGCCTCACTTAGCTTAGTTTGTAGCGCTTGTGCCGCCGCTTCTGGAAGGAGTCGACCTAAAGCTTGCGGAGCTAAATCAATGACATCGACTTCGTAGGATCCTAAAACCAAATCGTTTGCAAACTCACACCCAATAAGGCCGGCTCCTAAAATGGCAATACGCTTTTTGCCAGCGATGGTTTTACGAAACTGAGCATACTCTTCCAGATCGTTGACGGTGATGACCTCATTAGCAGCATTGCCCTGTAAAGGCAGGCGAATTTGATCGGCACCCAAGCCTAGAACTAGCTTTCCATAAGAAATACTTCCCTTGGATGTTGTAATTATCTGGGCGACAGTATCAATTGCAGTGACATCAGCATCACCCAGAATGGTCATCTCCAACTGCGTTGCCATCCCTTCGGCATTTGTCGAAACCAATTGCTCTGCGCTTTTATTGCTTGCTAACGCTGTAGAGAGCATAGGCTTTGAATAAAAGTAGCCTGGCTCACGGGTCACTAGCGTAACTGCTACAGTCTTATCGATTTTGCGAAGTTCGCGAATGACGGTATATCCAGCTAAGCCGCTACCAATAATGACAATCCCTGATGGTGATGCTTGATTCTGATGATCCAAAGCTGAACTCCCTAGTAATGCAGTTAAGTGATTGGTGTAAGGCTTAAATTAGGAAACTTGAACCATTTCAAAATCCGATTTTGCTACGCCACAGTCTGGGCATTCCCAATCTTCCGGGATGTCAGCCCAAGCAGTGCCAGCAGGAATGCCGTCTTCCGGTAAGCCCTTTGCTTCGTCATAGATGAAGCCACACACGATACATTGCCAAGAATTCATGATATTTCCTTAAAGATAATCCAATGAGTTTAAATTTATTTTGGTTTTATTTCTGAACTTGCTCAGACTGCCGCAAATTCCTTAGCTTTTTCCAGCGCCTTCTTATAGTGGTTGGCATGACGCTCCTCTACGTTGGCTAAGGCTGCAAAGCGTTTTGCTGCTTTGGCTAACATGGCTTGAAATTGCTCTGCATGCTCTTTTGACTCGGCAATTTGTTCGTCAATTTCAGCTACTGCTGCTGCATTGCCTTCATCCACTGCCGTTTTACGAAAGCTTGGATACATTTCTGTGTATTCGTATGTCTCGCCCTCGATAGCGATCTCTAAGGCGCGTGAAGGGGTAATCGTATTGGCAGGGTAGAGCAAGTCCAGGTGGCCAAAGGCGTGCATGACCTCTTGATCTGCAGTTGCTTCAAAGATTTCGGCGGTTTCGATGTCGCCAGCAGCACGCGCTAATTTTGCAAAATAGCGGTATTTAATATGTGCCATAGATTCGCCTGCAAATGCAGACTCCAAGTTTTGGATGGTTTTAATTTCTGGGCGGGCCATTTTCATTCCTTTTGTATTTGTTGTTAAGAGGTGCTTAAACACCATGGAATGAATTCTGAACCTCGAGAGGTAATCAGTCCAGTAAATAATAATGATATTATTTATCTAATAAATTGATTATAGGGACTTTTGTAAACCATGGCTGCTCTTCCTTCATTACGTCAACTTCGTTACTTTGTGGCTATTGCTCAGGAGCTCAATTTCACACGTGCTGCAGAGGCCTGCTTTGTGGGGCAATCTACCCTGAGTGCGGGCTTAAAAGAACTCGAGGATGGTCTAGGGGTTCGCTTAGTAGAGCGGGACCGCCAAAATGTAGCCATTACCCCAATTGGTTTAGAAATCTTGGAGAGGGCTAAGGCAATTTTGGCATCCTCTCAAGACTTGGTGGAATACGCCGATGCTGTTGGTAAGCCAATGGCTGGGACTATTCGGCTTGGCGTGATTCCAACGATTGCACCATTCTTATTGCCCAATGTCATGCCGGATATTCGGGCTCGTTTCCCAAGTCTAAAAATTGCCTTAAGGGAGGACTTGACAGCCAATCTGTTAACCAGATTAGGCGAGCATCAATTGGATTTCATTCTGATTGCTTTACCTTATGAGACTTCAGGCTTATTAGTTAAGGAGTTATTTGATGATGAGTTTTGGTTGGTGGCCCGAGAGGATGATCCCGCTCTGAAGGGAAAAGAAATTCACCTGCCCGCAAAAATGGCCGAGAGATTATTGCTTCTCGAGGAGGGGCACTGCTTGCGCGAGCATACATTGCAAGCTTGTAAGCGCTCAGATATTCGTAAAGCAGATGGCATGGAAGCTACCAGCTTGCTCACTTTGTTACAGATGGTGGACTCTGGAATGGGGATCGCATTGCTTCCAGAGATGGCGGTTAGGGGTGGCTTATTAAATGGCACCAGCTTGGAGGCTCGCCCGCTGGCGCCTCCTGCGCCAAAGCGGGTGATTGCTTTGGTGGCCCGCTCTTCTACCGCTCACTTAGAGGAGTTTCAGGCATTCTCGGATTGCATACAGGCTCGCTTTAAGAGGGGCGCAAAGACTACGCGTGGGGCAGTCAAGGGTTTGCGTAAAGAGTAAGTAAGAGCTAAGCAATCCTCAGCAAGAATGAATCTTTCTTGCTACAGTCAACATTCAATAATTTTTATCAGTACAACAGAAAGAGTCTCATGTCCGGAAAAGAAATCATGTTTACCCCCATCAAGCTTGGCTCGATTGAGTTAAGGAATCGTCTTGTGATGGCGCCGCTCACCAGAATGCGTGCCATCGAAGGGGACGTACCAAATCCCTTGGCAAAAACATATTACGAGCAAAGAGCAAGTGCAGGTCTCATCATTAGTGAGGCCACGCAAATCTCTCCTCTTGGAAAAGGTTATCCAGCAACCCCTGGGATCTATTCAGCTGAGCAAACTGCTGCTTGGAAAGAGATTGTGAGTGCGGTGCATGCGAAGGGCGGCAAGATGGTAGCCCAGCTATGGCATGTAGGCCGCATTTCTCATTCATCTTTGCATCCAGAGCAGGGTCTTCCAGGGGCGCCGTCTGCGATTGCACCTGCTGGCCAAACTTACGGTGCCGATTGGAAGTTACATGATTATGAAACTCCAAAGGCAATGACGACAGAAGACATCGCTAGGCTTCTCAAAGATTTTGAATTGGCTGCTGCCAATGCAAAAGCGGCCGGTTTTGATGGTGTGGAAATTCACTCTGCTAATGGTTACTTGTTAGATCAATTTTTACAAGATAAGACCAATCAACGCACTGATGGTTATGGTGGCTCAATCGAAAATCGTATTCGCTTATTGGGTGAGGTAGTTGAGTCTGTTGCTAAGGTCTACCCAAGTGATCGCATCGGTGTGCGTTTGTCACCATACGGTAGCTTTAATGACATGGCTGATAGCGATCCTGTTGCTTTATTCACTGCGGTGATTCATCAGCTTAATGGCTACAAGCTGTCCTATGTTCATATGATTGAGCCACGCTCTACTAGCGCTGGCGGCAATGATCAAGTGAACACAGAGGCGCCAGTGACTTCAGAGATGTTCCGCGCAGTCTATCAGGGCCAATTTATTAGTGCCGGCGGATATGATCAAGCCATGGGGGAGGCTGTACTTGAGGCTGGTTTAGCCGATGCAGTCGCTTATGGACGTTTGTATATTTCTAATCCAGATTTAGCTGAGCGTTTCCAGCAAGGTGCAGCTCTAAATGCTTATAACCGTGCAACGTTTTATGGCGGAGCGGAAGTAGGGTATACGGACTACCCAACGCTTTAATCTAAGGCTGCTTTAAGAACTGCGATCTAGTAAAGATCGATCGAGGCCTCTATCGAGAGATGGGGGCCTTATTTTTTGTCTTCAGGATCCTTTAGAAGGCCATAATGATTCGCCACGAGTAGCATGGCGATAGATGCACACCCCATCGCAAAGAATTCCCATTGATGAAGCATGGCTGTACCAGTGACGGTCATCAAGATAGTCCATCCAACTGCCATCTTGGCTTTTT
>JACCDG011189690.1_pt1 | contig 36112 bp, 57 predicted proteins | sample 7442471 | NCBI WGS metagenome assembly JACCDG01 (sample SAMN15323444, study PRJNA562643) | freshwater metagenome | isolation source: river surface water | place: USA:Blue River Watershed | collected 2017-08-17 | reverse complement strand
TTGCCAGTCAAATAGCGGCGCGATGATTTCTAGTGGCTCAAATCCATGCGATAACGCACGGCGTGTTTTCGAGTTGATAAACTCGTCATATTCTTGTAGTGTATTCATTTTCTGTGTGTTCTGGAGAGTTGTTGCCCCGCCGCGCCTGAACATGCGGCAGGGGGTTTTCTTCGCGTCAGCCGATGCTGGGCGAGGAAGGTGTGTAAAGGCTAAAATGGCACAAAATCGAAATCATCATCATCCGCTGCCGACTGCGGTGCTTTGCCGCTCTTAGCAGATGATTGCGGAGAATTGCCGCTGTTGAAATTCAGCGTTTTGCAGTTGCCAAGAATCGCGCCTTTTTCACCCGCGCTGCGGCGATCCTTGCCAATGTCGAGCGTAATCATGTGAGTATTACCGTATTGATCCTCGCCGTTTTTACCCTCGATAATGTCCACATTTAGGTAAATGCCGCCCTTGTCGCTGACAAAGATGTTAGCTGCCTTTACGGGGATTGCGACGAATTTCTCGCCTGTTTTTGTGTCGAAAACTTTCACGCCTTCGATCTTTTGTAGTCCAATGTTTGCTTTTAGTATTTGCATGTTGTTATTCTTTGGTGATTGATTGGCAAATCGCGATGATCTGCTTTGTCGCTTGTTCGATTGAGATTTTTTCCCGCATGTTGACGCGAGATGTTGCGTTTGGCTTGTGGCTGAGTATCGCCATCGTCTCATGGTTGCCATCAGTAACTTCAGCGGTTAATTGCAGTCGCACTGATTTTCCTGCGTAGTATTCCAGCGCAATTTGCAACTGCTCGATGCTGTTGATTTCAGCCGCGGCCGATGCTGAATCTTCGTCGATGTAAAGTGATTCATCGAGTGCATCCATGAGAAATTTTAAGTGTGGCGATTCGTCCCGCTTGATTGGCGATACCTGGCAATGATCGTGACCATGCACGCAAAGTGTAAATACTGCTTTCATTAGTTGTCCTTGATAAAAATTCCGTTTTCCATTTTGCCGCTGCGCTTGCTGATTGTGTCATACGCCATCTGGAGACATTCTTCTAGCGTAAATCCATACATTTCACAAACTCCGATGAGTGTCACAACGGTGTCGCCGATGCCGTCCTTGATTTCGTTAAGTTCACGTTTTTGTTCCACACTGGTGTCAAGTATGCTGTTTTCGTGGATATTTAGATACGTATCATGTGCCACAACAGCATCTCGCGTCTCGGTCAGTTCTTCCGCCGTCTTTTCGAGTTGTTTCAGCGGTGTGCTGTTGAAGATGATCCCCTTGTCGTGAAACCATTGCCTTGTTTTGTCGATTAGTTGGTTTAAGTCGTTCATTTTAATTTCTTCTTTTCTAGTTGATTTTCTTTACGCTTTTCATCTGGCAAGTGCTTTTCTATTGAGTGAGCTTCACCGCAATACATGCACCTTGTTCCGTCTCCTTTGACTCTTAGCCATGCGTGAGCACCATCGGCACATGTGTGGATTTTTTTATGCTTCATACTTTGTGCGAGCTTCTTTAGAGTTGGCGGCGGCGTATTGAAGTTTTTTCAGCGTCTCACTTGAAAAATACGTAACCAACGTGCGGCGGAATTGATTAAAATACCAAGTGGCAAAATCAATATAGTTATCGAATCCGTATTGGTTGCCGTTGATGTCCTGAAATGATGTGTAAGCTTTCATAATGTGTGTTCTTGTTGGCGGGGAAAAGTTTGCGCGTTACAGCCGCGCCCCTGTTGTTGTTGTTAAGCCGCTGAAAATTGGATGATGTTCGTTGGCTCGGAAATGTATAAATCTGCATAACGTGCCAGTTTTGCCGATACGTTTTCAACGTAACCCATAAGGTGAGAATCAGCGGCAGCGGCTTTATTTGGATTAGCGGCAAGAGCTTGAAAATCAGCGGCAAGTTTCTCAAGTCGGATAACACCATGCGGTGCTTGCTTGCGAACTTCTTGTGAAGTGCCGCCAGTAAGATCAGCGTAGGTGTAAAGGAAAGCGTCAAGGGCTTTGCGGATTTGTGTCTTAGTTGCTTTGCTCATAATGTGTTCGTGTTGGCGGGGAAAGAATAGACCGAAAACCGATTGCGTGTAAAGTTATTTCGCAAACTTTTTTCATTTATTTTTGTTTTTCCTTATTTTACAAGGGTTACAGCGTCATATTTCCCCCGCTAAAATGCGCTTGTGTCCCTGAAATCTGCGCTGTAAAGTGTCCCATTTCGCCTCCGTTAAGTCGGTTTGCAAGCTGTCCAGCATCGCCGTAATAGTAACTTGCAAGCCGTCATGTGGGGGCGTGGCTTCGAGTTCTGCTAGCATCTCGCGGATCTTCTGCCGTGCCTCCCATTGTTGGCGCGGGGTCATGCGTCAAATCTTTCGCAAGCGCCTAGTTTGTATTTCCGTTTTGCCAAGTTGCGAAAAGCTGGATTCCAGTGGTAAAATCCAAATTTTTTTGCACAGTCATGCATTTTCCTAAGCGTTATAAGTCGCGGAGAAAAATGACTTTTTGTGATAATCCGCGCAACATGCGCTTGCTTTTGTTTGTTTTTCATTCGATCCATTTTCCGATTGTTCTGAGATAAGCCTCGCAGCGTTGGCGAGCGGTTGCGTAGATCGGGTGCGGTTTTACATATTGTAGGTTTCGGAAATACGCCTCTTCCAGTGTCGCGAACTGGTTCTGCAACACTTTCTCAAACTTATGGCACGCGTTCAGGTCGGAGGTGTAGTTGGGCAATCCATGAAAACCAACTGTGACACCATTTATGACGTAAGATGCGATGAATCCCCCCGTAGTGGTATATCGCGGGTCAATTTCTCCCAGCGACTCCGCAATCGCGATGTTGATTTCTGAATCAGTCACTTGCGCCTCCTTTCTCCGCCATGGCTCGCTTTAGGTAAATCGCCATGTCTAAACATTCCTCGTAGGCATGTTGCAACCATTCCGCATGTGTCAGCGGGTTTTCTGCAACGGTAGTGCCATACTTAGCAATGCCGACTTGCTGCCGTTTGGCGATGTCATCGCAGACCATTGCTTCGATGCCGCTTGGTATCATTTTGCTGGTGTCAGCAACATGCTCAGGATGCCGCGCTAGAACGTCAGCTAGTGGCTCGCCTTGTGCTGCGTCCCACGCATCCCAAACACCTTCCACTTGCGGCTCAACCCACGTAAGCAAGCTGTCTTGCCAGTCGGTTACGTAGGGCGGGTGGTCAATAAGCTTGTAAATAGTAGTTGCATCATCCCATTGATGTAGGCGATGGTAGGCAACTGGCCTTTCGTTGTAATGGTAAATACTTTCGTCTTTGTCCTGCGCGATGTATTTTGGCGATTCAATCCCCGCCGCTTTACAGGCTGTGAGCAGGGAGTCCGATAGTTCTTTTTCTGGTGTGTTCATGATATGTCAATTTCTTTCAGTTCGTATCTATTTGTTTTTGTGTTCTTCTTCCAGCCATGCACAAGGATTTTCCACCCTGCGGCACGAATGGCGGCGATGTTCGGTGACTCGCTCATCTTGTCAATGCGGCTCTTCGTGTTGCCCCATGAGGTCGATTGCACGGCGATTGTTTGAGTGCCTCGCAACGCAAGAATGTCGATAATGCCGAAAAGGTCTTGGCGGATCTTCACGAAGCTGTTCCACTTCTCCACGACTTCCACAATATCGCAGGTATTGCGTAGATGCGCCAGAGATAGCTGCGTTGGCGATGTTTTCATTTTTGCGCTCATAACCCCAGCACCTCCTTTGCTTTTTTCTGCAATGCCAAGACATTTTCACGCGCTGCGTTAAGTTCGTGCATTTCGCAAAACATAGAAGCGCGCCATTCGTTTTCGGCTTCGATATACTTGCGAAAAACCGTCTTGATCATGCCAAGCTCTAAACCTAGCGCACTCCTTTGGTCTCGCAAGCTGCTGATTTCTCGACATGCATCGTAAAGCTCGGTTTCGAGTTGCTCGCAAAGCTCGATATACTCCATCAACTCATCTGGCGACGATGTTTTGCCGCGATACTTTTTATAGAGTTCATCCGTCCTTGGTGTCTTGCTCATAGCTCTCCTTTCAGTAATAGTTCAATGCTCTTAGCGTGCTGCTTATGCTGCGTGGCTAGTTGCAAGCGGTCAATCTCCTGCATTTCCAGCGCATCTTGCATCTTGACATAATGCCGCGCGAACTCGACAAATGCGCCGACTTTAAGCTGGACGGTTTCGTCATTCTCTAATCGGTTTTCAACGTCCCAAGCGATGTCCATCACTGCTTGCATACGCTCGGCGTGGGTAGGGATGCGGGTTAGTTCGCTGACATGCATGCTCTTAAAACTCCCATCTGGCAATTTTAACAAGCAAGTTTCAACTCCAAACGAGTGTATTTCTGCTATCCCATAAGGAGATTGGCACTTGTCGCCTTTTTTTAGTTGTGTGTTCATATCTGTAAAATTTAGATCATTTCGCACTCAACCAAGCCATGATTCAGGCGGCGGATAATTTTGATGCATACCGCGCTTGCTGGTCGGCTTGAGCGGTAACGGTTCATTTGCTCTTCGCTTTTATAGATACGCCCGTCCATGATTTGCTTTGTGCATTTTTTTATGCGGACGGTTGCAAAGCGCGGTTCGGTGATAACGGTAGGAATTACACTGTTGGCGAATAGTTGGATTGTTGTAGCTGTCATAATTTTAAGTGTTCAATTTAGCGTTGCTCGCGGCAACGACGCAAACCTACAAAAAGCGCGGGAAAAGTCAAAATAAATTTGCATCTTTTTTACTTTCCTTTATTTACCAAGGGAAAAACCGCGCGTTTTGTTAGAGTTGCTTGCGTCTTTCTAGGTAGGGAAAGATGATTTCTGGTTCTAAAACGAATTTACGCTGCATGGTTTCCAACTCCTCGCAGAATCGCTCTAGGTGCTTTTCTAGCTTGGCTGTAAAGTCGTCACGCTCAACAACAATAAGCCAGTTATCAAGCTGCTCATGGTCGGCATACGCTACAAAATAGCACTTGTCCGCGCCTGTCAGAATCATCTCTCCGTGACATTGCGCCTTGTGATCGTCTGGCAAAATCTCATCAGCTTTCCACTTCAGGAACGTATTGAGCGCGGGGCATTTGACCTCTACGGGTTCAATTCCACCGACTACGATACCATCAGGGCTTGCCCCGTATCGCTCGCAATCACTAATAAAAAACCCACACTCTCGCGTCTTGATGCCATGCTCAAAAGCAAGCCATCGCAACGCCTCTTTCTCCATGAGATTACCCCGCTGCGTATCGGGTGTTCCCTGAAAACCGCTTTGCCAGCCTAACGCCTCTGCGATCAACTCCGCTTGGTAGTGCTTCGCCCCCGCTGCGTAGTCGCCTTTTTTAGCGGTGATGATGCGGCTAAACTGCGAGCCTGTCGGGATACCTCGCCGCGCTTTCCACCATTCGGGCGAACCTTGTATCGTGTCGATTTCCTTGCTCATGGTTTTGTTTTCATCTTGCGTTCAATCGCGCTCTTTGCGCCCTTGTATTTAGCCGCTGGCAACTCTGCGAGTGTTTCCACTCCTGCCCACTGCAACATTGCCTCCAGCGTGCCTTGTGGCGTTGAAAAAAGCATGTCGGTTAGCTCCTCGGCTTGCTTGGCTGAGATAGTGGTGATTACGGGCTGCATGTCTCGATCATCGCCTGTTACCACGATGTCCAGCGCGTTGCATAGGCAATAGCGTTTTGCGTAGGTGTTAGCGTCTCCTTGCGCTTGTGCTGCCGTTGTAATCGGTCGGCCGTCCTTGGTCAACTTTGGCCCATCCTTCGGTAGTGTGAACGGCGTTTCTTCCGTGTGTCCACCAACGTGCGAGACTCGGCAAACAACGGTTAAGTGAGTGTCATTTTCCGATTGTGCAAATGATGTTGCCAGCCCGTGCCGCTGCAATACGGGGCGAGCAACTCGCATAATGTCCTCATACGAAGCATACTTGTAATTCATGCCTTGCTTTTCTTTTAGGATCGGGGGCATTTCGGATTGAAACGCGCCCAAGGCTTGAAAGAACTCTTTGCGTGCTTGGATCGCAAGCGCGGATTGGTGCAAGTTCCAAAGTTTCTCGATCTTGTCGGGGTCGGTTGTTTCGAGGTTAGCCCCTGCGAGGAAAGCTAGCTGATTTGATGGTGTCGTTAGTTCTGTGTTGTTCATTTTCTTGTATTAGTTAAGGTAAAATCACCCATGCGACTAGCCCCGCCATGATAGCGGTTGCGACTAGGCAAAAAGCATCAAGCCACGGGTTGCTTGTTGGTTGTTTCTTTACGGGTTGCGGCTGAGAAAGCAAGCGAAAGGCGAGGCGTTTCTCGATGGCTAGGCTTTGGAATGGTTCAGGGTTCATAATCGTCTTTTACGGGGTCAATTAGGCTTACTGCGAATGCTAAGATGTAAAAGCCTACGATGAGGCAAAACAGCGTAAACACGGGATGCGCTTTTACGAAGTCAATCATGGCAGCACCTCCTTGTATTCTGTGATGGTGTAGTGAGTAAATAAACTTGCTCGCATTTCCGCGTCTGATTTATCGGTCCACGCAGAGTCATGTCTTCCGTTTGAATTGCGAATCTCCCACAAGCTGCGGGGCTCTGGTTTGATGCGGTAGTCGAACTCATTGAAATCCCATATTGGGTTTAAGGTGTCTTCAAAGTTGCCTTTTCCTCGGTCTGCGATTTCTACTTTTCCACCATCGCGATGATGCGCAATCACCGCAATCATCTCGTCATGCGTCATACTCACTTTGCCACCTCCATTCCCCGTTCGATCTTCTCCAGCACGTAGCCTGTGAAAATCTTGTTGTTTTCCTTTGCCTCTAATTTCAGTCTGTCAGCAAGCGCAATCGGCATTTTCACGCTGATAGCTCGGTGGGTTCGCTCTTGGACTGAGTCGGCGATAATGGCGCGTTTTTGCGCTCGGTTTTGTTTAGTGCTCATGGTGTTATTTGGTGAGTTGGTAAGTGCTACGGTAAAATTGCCCTTTGCGGTATTCGATCTTGTTTTGGATGTTGTAGCCCTCGCGTCTCAAATCGGAAATGCGCGTCGAGACTTTGGTGCTTTTAGTCAGCTTAGTCAAAGCTGATAGCGTCCACGGTTGCCCGTCTGAGAGCGCGGCTAGGATTGTTGACTTGGTTGTTTTCATGCGGGGAGGTAGTGGGTTATGTCAGTTTTATCGCCAATGATTGCCCATCGATATGCTGGGTTGTCTTGGTAAATGCCGCCATGGCGAAATTTTACTTTAGCGACCCCAATACGTGGATATACCCCGCTATTTTTAACCCACCCGTCAGCGTCTGGGGTTGGTTTTTGCGGTGCATCTTGCGCTTGCATCGCGCCTTTAAGCTCGGCGGCGAGCATCATCAGCGGGTGTGTCTCGGTGGTCGGCGTTGCGTTTAGCAGTCCGTCCATTAGCTTGTCTAGCAGTTGGCGCTGGTAGGTGTTCATAGCATTAAACTCCGTCACAGTTTTTGTCGCGCAAAACTCCGATTTTGCGAGTCTTGGCATATTCGCGAGCTTCCTTTGCTGTTGCAAATTCTAATGTTGGCAGCGTGTCGCCTTTATAGTTGGCGAGTGCCCATTTATTTCCGATTTTGAATAGTAGTGCTATTGTTTTCATGTTGTGTGTTCTGCCGCTTGTTGCGCGACGACCGAAACTTGCCATATTCGCGAAAAAAAGCAACAACTTTTTTCAACTATTTTCATTTTCCTTGCAAAATCAAGGGTTGCGGCGCGTGTTTTGTTAGGGTAAATTTCCCGAAAATAATTCTTGCGATCCTGATTGGTTGCGCTATTCTCCCCTTGTCGCGGCTGCAACCGTTGAAAGATTTTGCTGTGTGTTCAATAGCATAGAGCCGTCCCGTGTTGCAGCATGGGGCGGCTTTTCGATTTAAGAAACACAGAATATGAGTGAGGAAACAATACAAGGAGAACATAGAAAACCACTTTTCCAAAGACTGCGAGACATTTGCGGATGTCTCACTACCGAGGATGATTGTGACGAAATAGCCAGAGTGGTGTTTGAGTCATATACAGTGGTGTTTGAGTCATATCCAATCAACGAAAAAATGAGCGAGGAAATCAACTGGCAAGAGCGATACAATCACCTTGTCGAATCACTACCAAAAAGCAAACGACCGTTTAGCGACAAACAAGCGCAAAAAGTCATTGCCTCGCAGGTTAAGCGCATCACTCAGCTAGAGGACGATTTGAGCCGCGCGAATTGCGAGCTGGATAAATTGAGAAAACAAAACGCTTGGCACGGGGTTGATACTGAGTCCTTTGTTGATGGCGTTAGAACTGGTGAGCTTGAAGTATGAAACAACCAAGCAAAGAGCGCGGATGCGAGCGTAAAATCAAGCTAGATCATCGCTACGAAAAGCAAGCAATGCGGCTAGCTGAAAAGCACGGTAAAGCGTATGGCGTGTATCTCTGCCCTCATTGCGGTCATCATCACCTGACAACCAAGATCGAAAACAAGAAAAAATACCGCAAGTTTGTATTTGAAACAGACTGGCACTAATTAAACAAAAGCGCGAACCTCTTTAATTGAGGCGCGGGAAAGTAAAGAAAAACCCCGCCAGTGGGTGCTGACGGGGCTATGCTGAAAACGCCTAAGCGTGTTCGTATCTCCTTTTACGCTGGTAAATGAGATGTGTCCTTTATTACCTAGCTTTCGCATGTCGTGAAGACAACTTTCAACAATAGCAGACGCGCAAAAGTAGCACAATCGGGCGCGGAGTCAATGAAATATTTCTCGAATGATTTTGCGCCCAATATGGTTCGCGCTGTGAATAAAAACCTTGATTTGCTTTTCTCCCATTACCGACTTTAGAAATTTTACGCAATGAATCCCGCATTTAGTCGCAAAGTTCTCCCATTCGTAAAGCTCGATTTCATAGTTGCGCATGTAATGATTTACGTGCTCTTTTGTGAGGTCACAATCAAACGAAACAGCAATCGGAATCCCTTGGCGATCAATTATAGCCTTGAACTCATCAAAACTACGAACGATTACCCATGATCCATTAGGGATTCGTGATAAATCATCAAGCGATTTATTTTCGTCATAGCAATACGCATCCTTAGGATTGCGAACGTCATCAAGAAAGAGGTAATAACTCATAGCAAATGAAAGACAAGACTAGTCGCGGAGTCAAGCGGTAATTTACACGGTGATTCTAATGCGCGAACGAATCTTGCTAACGTGCCGTTTTTTGCGCAGAACCGCTCCTCCTTCGCGACTTCCTGCACCGTCCGTATTTCCTTCACACATAGTCACAAAACCGTCCTTGTCGGGTGAACTAAGCGCAAATCCGATGTGCGAGAACTTGAAAATGATAATGTCACCAGCGATGATGTCATTCTTGTGCGGCTTTTTCAGATTGGTGCTATTGTCTTGCTCTAAGCTCCAATTCTCGAAATCCCAAGCTCCCGCCGTTCGTGGTCGCTTGAAGGTGTATTTGGATCCAGTGCGCTCCATCGCTTGCTTGATTACCCAGCATACAAAAGCTGCGCACCATGGCCATCCCTTGTTTGGATTAAGCCAAGTTGCCGCTTTGTATTCGTTGACGCGCACTCCACAGTTAGTGCCGTTTACCTCAGTAACGCCAATTTCTTTTTGTGCCATTTCGCAGATTAGAGGTGCTAGTTTCATTTTCCGTATATTGCTATGATTGTTCCAATTGTCGCCAAGATGAAAATCAACTGCGCGACTTTGTTGGTATACCAGATTTTGTCTTGCTTGGTCATATTATATCATTAACTCATCACACGCATCCTTAAATGATGCTAGTGTTTTAATTGCCAACTTCACATTTTCAACATCTTTTTGATCCTGTAAGATATCCTCTGGCTTAATGTATCCTCCTTCAAAAAGATCATACCAAAAATCATCAATTGCAATATCTAGGTTGTTTTTTATTTTCATGGTTTCGTTTCCGTTAGTTCCGCTGTTATCGGTAAAATCCAATGTTGCAAGCGTTTGACAACATCGCTTGAGGTGTGACCATCCCACTCTTTGCCTTTGTCAAGTATTGCGCATTTTGTCGCCTTTGCAATTTCCATCATTGCATCTGGCAAGTGATAGGTAACCGTTCCAGTTGGCAAATCCATGCCAGCAATAAACCATCCATTCCACTCGCTTTCGTCATGGTGCTTTTTGCTAATCCAAGAAATTGATGGATTGCTTGCTATTAAAGCAAGAAAAAGCGTGCATCTGTGATCGTATAACTCATTGAATGTATGATATCCGTCCGATACCTCTCCCATGTCTTTTTGTTCTTCTTTCATATTATTTATTTTCTGTTAATTCGGTATTTATCGGCAAAAGTCGGTAGTTTGCCGCTATTGTCCACGCTCTACCTTGGCGTGTCGGCTGCGGGTAAATTCTGCCCTGTTCAATCCAGCTTGTCACCGTTCGACTACTAACACCCTCGCGCTCTCCTACCTCATCGCTATTCAAAAATTCCCGCTGCGGTTTCTCTTTGCTCGCGTTGCCGATTTGCACGCTGTTCGTGTTGGATGACGGAGGAGCTTGGTTGCTTATAGCGGGAAAAAGTATCTTTGCAATCGTGAGTAAAAAACTCAATACACCCATGACAAGCAGGATGTTGACACGTATTTTCAACGCTTTAATCTCATGTTCCATGTCGTCCATTCTTCTTGCTGTCATCGGGGGTGAATAATCTTACGAGTGCAGGGGGGAGAAGTGAAATGAGAAATTTACCAATGATCGGCAATGCTGGTTTTAGATACGGTTCGCAAAGTTTGATGACAAGAACCCCGAACACAGCGCATAGAAAAGAAATAAAAAGAGCAAGCTGTAATTGTGTCACCATTGGCGCATATTTGGCAACATAGACATGCGTTAGGCTTGTCAGGATCGGACCAGCTACCACAGCGCAAACTACTGACATGATCCATCGCGAATGCAGCTTAACCCCACGGACAGGGAACAAGATGCTGCCTACATAGCCAGACATGATACCGCTGATTGCGCACCATGTTAAAAGGATATGCTCGGGATTCTCCATCTTGAGCGTTGCGATTACTAAACCTGTAATGGCGATTTCGGCGGCGTGATTAGTCATTGAAAAAGGTCGTCTAGTTGTTCGGGTGTTAGGGAGAATTTAGGCGCAAGAGTAGCGAGTAATTCGGAATTACGTCGAACGGTTGTTTCATACTCCCACGAGTTTTTAGCAAGTTCACGCTGCGTCTCGTTAGGGATTTTCGCAATCTCATCATCAACCAAACTTGGCGTGATGCCAGCGAGAATCAAGCGTTGGCGGAATGTTGCCATGCTTACGTTCATTGTTTCCCTGTCGAGTTCAGTTTTCATCCAATGTAAAGTTTGCGGTTGATGATTTTAGCGATGATGCTATTGGCTCCTGATGGTGCATTTGTTGAGTGAGCTGCCGAAATCCAAACTGGAATGCCTTGGTTTGCAAATGTTCCGCTAGTTGGCCCACCTGCAAGCGTTGCGCTAGGTGTTGCGCTAGGGATTCCGATTGCAGTGTTAGTTCCAAACCATGTATGAGCCGTTACCGTGCCGTCACTAGCCAATCTGACAATGACGTTGAAAAAATTATCAGCGCTGCCTGTGCTTAATCCCGTATCAATTCCAGTCCCTTCGACATAGGTAGTGCCGTTATGCGCCCAAAGGTTAAATTCTAGTTTGCTGGTGCTGCTATTCCAAGCGATGCGCCAACCAAAACCCCTGCCAGTGGTTGCGTTTGCATCCGCCGCAACTGCTGATGCGCCGTTAACCATGCCAATTCCGCATCGGAAACTTGCGCCATTTGCACCTGACCCAGAATGAACAATGTTACCAGCCGATGCGAGCCTCAGCGGTGTTACTGGGTTGGATGCGCCGCTGTTACCGGGGTTGCGCGACCAGTTGCGAAAACGGTAAACGTTGGGACGCTGATTGGCGGTTGTCGCTGATAGCGATAGAGTATCGCCGTCTTGGTTAGCAGCGGCAGAGCCTCCGTTTGCTGTGTATGATCCCGCGTCTGATTCCTGAAACGTCAAGAGCGTAAACAATGACTCTATTTGCAAGTCTGCCGATGCAATGTCTAGCGCGTCTCTGTGCGCTGCCGCTGCCCCTGTACCGTAGGTGAATGTTGAGCCTGTTTGGTAAGTTGACCCAAATGAGGAAACTACGCCTGAAAATGTTGCTAGCGAGTTGTTGAGGTCAAGTGATGTTGCAAGTGATCCCGATTCGCTAGTTTTGAAAAGGAGCTTGTCGCTGTTTGAAGAAGTCGCTTCGGTTGCAATCACTGCCGTGGTCAAAGGGCTGCCGCCGTTATACCACTGCCAAATGATCTGTTGCCCGTCTCCGACCGTTGTCGGTTGCGCAGCAAATGTCATTTTAGTCTGGAGTCCAGACGTGATCGCTTGTGAAAGCGTGAGGTTGGAAATGTCGAGACTTGCTGTGCCGTCACTGGTCGTTGCACTTGTCACAGCGTTAGGCGCGATTGCCTCTACCGCTGTCGTAAAGTCTGAAATGTCTGCACTTGAAATCACCTTGTTATTGGTAACAACAAATGCTCCAGTGTTCTGGTTTGATCTTTCAACAATCCCAACTTGTTGCGGAATCGTTCCGATATTTTCTGAGAATCCTCCACCATTGCCAACATAGACTGGGCTGTTTATGCTAAAAGCATCCGTATCGACGCTTGTAATAGTGCCTGCGATAACGCAATTCGCGCTTGAGACGTTCACTAAATAATCTGCGTCCATCACGCCGATTGCTGGCATCTTCCCTGCGTCACTCGCATCTGCACGCATTACAATCGGCTGACCTGTGCCAGCATGAAATCCTGACACATAGACAGGGTCGCCTTTGCTCACTGCCTCGCCTGTGCGAACGTGCGTGTAAAGAGTTCCTGCTAGGTTGCCGTGAATGTGATTGGCGGTGAGCAAACTTGATACGGTCGCTGTGGCTGTTGAGACGTTGGAGAGTGAGAGGTTGGCTGTGCCGTCTGAGGTTGTGGCACTTGTTACGGTGTTAGGGCCAGCGGGGCCTGTATCGCCATCGTCGCCTTTGTCACCTTTAGGTCCGAAACGCAACTCAACAATCGTTGGCTTATCAAGCCCTCCAAGATCCACTTGAGCAGGGCCAGAAAATAAGCGAAATTCTACTTTGGAAATACTCATGGGTTAGGCGTGTTTCTGCGTTTGAATTTTAGAATGCCAGTGAAAAGCGTTATCGGCTCTTCGCCTGATTTCTTAATGATAATATCCCATCCGTATTGCCCTGCGGGAACGTCATCCGTAGCAACATTTACACGGATTTCACCGTTGCTTGGCGTTGGAATAGTCGGCGCAAGATTAAGCACTACGTCACCCGTTGGCGATGCTTTCAAACTGCCGTATGGTTCATAGCCTGTAAGGTTATATGGGTCGCCGTCACTATCTTTCGCGGTTAGCGAAAAGACTAAGCCGTCTCCTATGTAAAGTTCGTTGGTAGTGTCAGCCATGGCGTGATTCGTGGTATATGATTGTTATCGTGAATTTGCAAGCCTAAAAATACAATCGTTTAATCTTTTCATAGCTTGTGAAACTTGTAATGGTCTGTCTCGCCATCCATCTACGGGAGGGTTGCCAAAGGTGCAAGCGGCGTATCTAAAACACTCAATAGGATCAAACGTCAAAGGCACAGCGGTAAACGCGCCGTGTGACTTGCAAAAGTCGATCATGCGGTGAGCGTATTTATTCCGCTGGATCGTTTGCCAGATCAAAATATCTTCGGGGAAACTGTCATCTTTTGGCATGTATCGGATTTCACGCGCCACGTTTTGCGCTGTGATGCGTGCGATAGAATACACGCACCCGAAAGCCTCGCGCCTGTTAAGAGTAGTTGAGCAAATGCCCGTTGTTTGATGTATAAACGGCGTAGGGTCAATGATGATCGTGTCAGCGTCAATTTTTACCGCTAGTCTCGATCTGTATCGCTCTGCCGCATCGTGTAACTCTTGCGCTATGCCTGCCGCGCATTCTGTCCCGTTTAAGTTGTTGTTGCGCTTAAAAGTCGTCTGCCGATACTCGCACCCTTGCTGCTCTAGCCATCCTTGAACGTGCCTTGGTAGTGGATTGTTCGCGTCATCACAAATGACGGGTTGCAAGTTCGCTGTCAGCAATCCACGCACGCATTCTCTGAGCGGTAAAGCATCACCGCCGTAAACGAAAACAACTGCGGGAATCATCGCCATATTATTGAGCCTTCGTGGATTTGTAAAAGCCTGCCGTCACCGTCACTATAAGCGATTGGAACGACTTCTAGCGTGGAACTGTTAGGGGGTAAAGTTGTAGCAAAGAACGGACCATTTGCATCTGAAAATGTTGAACCTGATTTTGTGATCTCGATGTAAACATAACCAAGTTTCGGGTATGCTGGAGAAAGCGAAACTGCCATGCGGAATGGTTGAGAGTCTCCGTAGGTTGTTTCGCCGTATGCCGTTGAAAAGAAAACGCCACTAGGTGAATCGGGTGAGTAATCGGCTTCGCGTGTCGCTACGTCATCAGTTCCATCGCTGATTTGTCCCGTGCCGTCTGTGTTAGTTGTCAGCGTCCATGTGGTATTTGTCCACTCGCGAAAGTCTGTTAGTTCATACTCGCCATCTTGAGCCGTGCCACGGGTCACGATAACGTTGGCAATGCTTTCTTGTCTCGCCCCGTCTGTGGTTAATGTCAGCGTGAAAGGTGTTCCGCCGTTGTATGTGTCTTCACCGAAAGTGGTAGCTGTGAAAGTTCCCACGGGTGCAATCGTGATTGTTCCAGTGAATGTGGCAATGGTCGAAGCTAGCGGGTCAACAATTTCCGCCGTGCCTGCGGTAAAGTCTGCGATGATTTTGTTACCTACTGAGTCAGTCCATTCCTCTGCGTCTGTCTGTGAAAACCACCCCATAGGAGCATAAGTTCCCGTGAGTGTTCCGTCTGATTTGACGTTGCCGCCACCACCGCCAAGGAATATCCCTTCTGCCGTGCTGCTGCTTCGATTGTTCTCCGATGCTGTCAAAAGCGATGTTTGAACGCCACCTATAATATGATACGCGCTAGTTGACGCTTTTAGGTCGATAACATACCCGCCATTGCAAAGAATGTTGCCGTTTGAATCAACTGCGCATTGGAATTGTGTCATTGGTTAGTCGTTGAATACGATGTTATCTTGTGCGGTCTTTCTGATGCGGTCAACAAAAGTGCGATAATCAACCCTTGGCGGTGTGCCTAGCTCAATTACTGTCTCGCCTGTTTTCAAATCAAGCGTTTCGGATGATACAAGTGCTGCCATAGATGAATGAGCGGAAAGGCTACCAGAAACGTTGACTTTGCAACCACGATAGCGAGTTGTGCCTGCCGTTTGCTCTGTTAGCATTATATCACCTTCGTATGGTATAAAGTTCTGCGCTGCCAGCAAATTCGATGCAAGGTTAGCAGGCGGGGCGATGAATGAGTAGTCAGCGGGTGCGTAAACTTTCGCGCCAAGGATGCGGTAAGCTCGATTTGTTACCGTTGCGGGGCCTGTGCTAATAACATAGCTTGCCGCCCGTGTAGCACCTACGTAATCGGTAATTGTGGCAACATACCAGCGGTCATTGATCGGGTCAGAACCTGGATTTTGCAAGTAGGCAATTTTCATGCCGTTGTAAAAGTCATCAACCGCACTTGCACCCGTGGCGAGAATAAGCGTTCCCGATGTTGTTCCCGTGCGAGTGTTTCCGTAAAGGTGCGGCAGTGATGCGCTGCTAGTTGTATACCCTTGGACATTGTAAGTTCCGCCAACTAAGATGTAGTGAAAATCACCATCCCAAAATCTATCCTTTTCAGTTCCGCCTAGTGAATCAAGCCATGACGGTTTGCCATCGTTGGACACATAGCCATTACCAAGACTGAATCGTTGATCTTTCCATTCGTAAATCCACTGCCCTGTGATGGTAATTGGAACTAAGGAATGCGCAGCAATAGCCCACTCTGGCATATTGTCGGAAAGAATTAGAATAGAGCCAAGCCCTGCGGTTTGTCCTTGGTCATCAACTGCCGTAACGCCGCCTTGCGTATATTGCACAGAGCGAGTTCCACTGAATGATCCAGTGCTTGAATTTTTACTTGTTCCGTAGCCTAAATACTGTTTCTGCCCTTGCTGAATGCTAATATCAGCGGGATATAACCCGTTCGCTACTGCTGTTGTAAATGCGGATGACGAAACGATAAATTCTTTGAATCGTGTAGATAGCGGAAAGCCTGTTAGCGTTGCGGAATCGAAATAGTCACTTGGTAAGAATGTATCAAGTTCGGGTCCACTAACAGTGATGATTTGCACCTTGCCTGTTGCCGCCGTTCCGCTCGTTTGCGTATTATATTTCGTGAGCCCGTTAGTATCACGCTCAACATAGGGAAGCTCAACCCGTGTTACTTGCATTTCAAACATCGGCTTGACGTTTAGCGAGTTCGTGCTAGTCAGTGCAATCGTGCGAGTTGTCGCTACTCCGCGCCGTGTGATTTGAATCGTTGGCGTGGTAGTTGAGTAGTCGAAATAAACCATTGTATCGGGAACCAATCGCGCAAGCTCAGTGATAACAAAAGCGCAAGTTCCTTGGTTGAGCGTAATGCGCGGAATTTGGAAATATGACGCAACGCTTGATCCTCCAGATGTGCCAGCAATCGGCACACCAAGGGCAACGCATTGATTGATTGCGGTTTGCATTGCGGTCTGCAAATTTACTCCGCTCGGTGCATTGCCAAAGATGCCCGTCATGCGCGTTCCTATCGCCCCTGTGCCGTCTGTCTGTGTCGATGTGTAGTTGATACGTTCCATCCACCACCAAGGGCCAGAAACAACGATAGTGATTGATTGCGCGCCTGCTGTGACTGACACGGGTGTATCGGTAACATGCCCCGTGAAAAACAAAGTGCCGTTGCGGTAAAGTCTTACGATTTGCCCTAGTTCGGGCATTGTGTAGGTCTTGAAATTCGACGGAACAACTTGCAAGGTTAGCGTGTCAGCTTCCAAGCTGCGAAATGCCAGCGTGCCAGCTTCGACGGCGCGAAATTCTAGCGTTTGCGCTGTCGCGTTCCACGCTTTGCCTGTTTCGCCTGCTATTGTCCAAACTGCCATTATCTAGTTCCTTGTAATGCGCTCATTTGACGACGCAAGTTCATTATGTCTCTATTATTCTGCTGCATTTTAATCATCATGTCACCATTAAGCTTAACTAGCTCTTGCATTGTGGAGAGATTTACCCCCTGCCCTGATTGAAGATTGGACATGAGCATTTGCAAAGATGCACTTATTTTTTGTGTATCTTGCACTGTGACTACACCATCAGAAAGCGCGCTTTGAATTGTAGCCTTATTTTGCGCTTGTTGCTCGTTTAGCGGTATAAATCCTGCGATTGTTGCACCGATTTCCTCCGCGCCCGTTTTGATCTGATCGGTTGCTGTTGTTAACTGTTGAGCTTGCTGTGTAAGGTTGTATTTTTTATTGATTTCGTCAATTTGTATCGACGTTGTTTCAATAGCGGAATCAACAGCAGCGGCTTGCGCCATTGCTTCATTTGTGATGCCCTCTAATCTTTTAGGCGCATCGTTAATGATTTTGTATAGCTCTTTGATTTGGTTTTCAATTCCAGCAAGTTGACCAGTTGCTGCTTGCGTTCTAATGGATTGATAACCTTCTTTTTGCGCTCCCGCTTTAATTAATGTTCTATCTTGCTTTGTGAAAAACGCTTGATCCGATAGAAGCCTTTGCTGTTCAGCCTCAAGACTTGCCATCCGTTTTCTAGCTTCGTCAACCTCAGACTCAACATCTTTTCTCTGCTTTACAATGTTGTTATATCTGTCAGTTGCTTGCTTAACTTGCAGATTAGCTTCATCAATTTGCGCGTTTTTTGTAGCCTCTGCCGCTTTTTGTCTAACAGCTAATAACGCTTCCTCGGCATTGATGATTTGACCAGTTGACTCTAAGTATTTGATTGCCGCCTCGTCAAGTTTTAGCTGTGAGTCAATCAATCTCGCATCGCTCGCCGCTCTTTGGTCGCGTGCTTCTTTGAGTTGCAATTCAGCATCGCGCAAGGTCTGCACAAACTCAGTGCTGTTCTTTAACTGGAAATTGAAATCATCAATGGCTTTTGCGGCTGATGCGGAAAATGCTTCTTTGAGCTTGTCGCTCATGTCTTCCATTGCGTCACCTGTAACAGCGGCGTTTTCCGCCATATCCATAAACACCTTTGCGGCGATTGCGCCAACTGCAACCAACGCGCCTGCAACTGCTCCTTGCGGCCCAAATGATCCTAGCAATTGCGGTGCTTGCTGTGAAAATGCCGTTAGCGCGGATGTTCCCGCTCCCACCTGAACTGCAAAGTCTTGAACTTGATAACCAGCATTGCCCATTACGTTTCCGAGCTTGCTGGTATTGGCAGTCGTCGTGTTTACCGCTGTGCTTGTCTGGTTCGCTGTCTTATCCAGACTTTGAAGCGATTGCTGCGCTTGTTGCGCCCCTGCGGTGTTCGCCTTGGTATCAATCTGAATCTGAACTTTCTTGCTAGCCATATTATTGGTATGTTCCTAAAATGTTGGCAGTAAGGTAAATTGTTACACCCTTTTGCGCAAGGCTTAAAACGCATGAGACGTTTTCCAGTGTGATTTTCACCGTTGGCGATACACTGCCAATCTCGACCGTTTGCCCTGCTTGGTTGATAAATCCTTCGGGTGTTTCGAGTAAGTAAGTCTCGGCAGCGTCAAGACTGGCAAAGGTGATTTGCGAGTCAAAAGACACAGAAACAAGCGACCCGCCCCGAAAGAACTGCGCTGCTTGATTGGCTTCGATATAGTCCGCTTTCTGAAAAACGCCCTCGCAAGAAATGCGAAAGTTCTGAGTTTCAGAACTAACGCCATTTCCGCCTGCTAAACTAATCGTTGTAGCTCCGCGTTTTAGATTTACAAACATACATTAAGCAACCGCTGCGATGGTGAACAATGCCACTGGCGCGCCACTGGAGAACGTGCGTTTTGCCGCCATGGTGATCTGTCCAAGGCGATTGTCAGTTGGCGAGAATCGCGCTTGCATGTCGATTAGTTGCACTGCTGCGCAATCGAAGTTCAAGCCTCCGACCGTTGCTGTGGAAATATCCAACGCGCTGCTTGCGAGGTCTTCGCCGCTGTCCAATCCGTCAAAGTAGGCCTGGAAAGCGTCTTTTGCTACGCCTGTCGGGATGCAAGTGATTGTCGCTCCGATGTTTTGTAAGCTCATGTCAACCGTGCCGATGCCGTCAACCACGATTGGATTGAGTGACAAGTCGAATGATACTTCAAATCCTTGCTCGGACATAAAAGAAAGCGATCCGCCAAGAGTCGCAGTGTAAGGCGCGGTGATGATCTTTGTGCCGTCAAACGCTGTGCCGATGCTTGCGCCTGCGCCGATTGTCATGTAGTCATCGAGCTCGTTAGGGTTGCCGCCTACTTTGAGCAAGCCTGTGAATTGAACAGAGCCGAAAGCGGTGTTATTGGCACTGCAACGAACGCTTGGCATTTGCGTAATCTGAGCATTTAGCACGGTATAAGTGCCATCCGCTGCGGTAATCACAAGCGGCTTGTCAGTTGCGCCGTAAATGCTTGCTCCCATGGCAGTGTTTCCATGTGCAAATAGAACTGTTAGCGATTCGATTTCGCCTACTGGTTCAAACTCAACAACGATTTGCAAGTCAGTTTTCGCCTTGCTAACCATGCCATAAGCATCTGTTTCTTTATCGAATGTGGAGTTAGTTTGTGTTAAAACTACGCCGCCTTTACTGTAAAAGGTTGCGCCGTCATAGCCGATTTTGCAAGGGCCGCGAACGATTGTGGTTCTGTCAAATGTGGGCATGATATTTTATCGGGTTGGTGATGTTTGTGATAGTGGAACTGGCAACGTGAAATTCACTGCCTGTTGTAACATAGAATCGTTGGAAAGTGGTGAGATGGAAGCGCAAATGAGAACGCCGCCTGTCAGTGCTGCGCCGTTAGCGTCAACGGGCGTGTGATGGTGCAAGATTCTAGCGCAAGCCTCGGCAATCATCGTGCAAGACGGGGTTGAGTGCATTTTATTACTACGCCACACGCTAGGGATTTCGGAAACGAGCACTTGGAATGTCGCTGTGTCTAAGTATGGTCCTACCATGTCGGGATTCTCAGGCTCGCCGCTCTGGAAGCTTACGAGAACGTGAACGCCTGCGCTTTGTTCTGCCGCTAAAATGGTTTTGTCGATGTCTTTTATATCCTCGGCAATGACTGGTATCTTTGGCGAGGTTCGGAAATAGTCATGATCTGCTAGCTTCTTTACGATGCTGTCAACCACTTGTCGAATCATAGAATTGTCACTCATGGCGATTCGCTAAAGTTCATGAGTTTGCTGCCGCCATAGCGGAATGAACCGTTAGTTATGGCAACGAATGAAGTTGCGCCTGCGTCATCGCTGTCAGCGTTGTTGTTGGCTAGGTCGTCTAAGTAATTGTTAGCCTCTTCTGTGTCGTCTTTTCGGTCTTCGCCATTGTATTGCGCAAGGCTAGGGAAAACGCTTGTTAGCTCTCTGCGTGCGAGAACGTATGCGTGTCTCTGTGCTCCCGATGGGACGTTGCGACCAGTGTTGACACAAGCTGGCAATGCACGTTTTCTGCGTCCTGCGTTTACTCGCGAAACTATGTCTTGCGCTACATGCTCTAGGATTTGCTCGCACTTTTCCTCTGGCGTTGGCGAGTCTTGCAACAACGACGAAAGCTCGTCGGATGACAAGCGTTCTCTGAGGTTCGTAAATGTTAGAAGTGACCAAGCCATAGCAAATCCATTTTGTGAATTTAGGGAGAGTCGGGTAAAATGAAAGAAAACCCCGACCCTCCCCGTTCGCTATGAACAAATTAGAACAAGAGCTTAGTAACCATGCTACCGGAAACAGTTCCAGCGGTTGCGGTCATGGTTTGCTCGATGCGCACATAACGGCGGCAGATGGGAGGTAGTTTCACGCGAATGGTTTTCGCTGCGATGCCTGCACCACCAGCGGCGGTTTGAGTGGTTGCGATGCTAGGATCAAGGATGGCAAAGGTAGAACCGTCTGCGCTATCTTTGAGCGTGTAGGTTACTACTTTTGCATCAGTGATTCCAGCGGCAGCAGGGGCGGCGAGTTCAAGAACAATGTTCGAGATATCACCACCAACCACTTGCTCAAGGTCAAACGTTGCACTGTTTGCGCCTGCTTGTGCAATTGCCACGGTGCTTGTGTAGTTGTAATCTTGTTGGTTACGGTTGAATTCGTAGGACATATGATTGTTTTGTTAGATGTTAGCTGAGTGTTTCAGTGTTGCCGATGCTATCGGTGATAATGATCGGAATACCGAACGATTCAGTGGGGCGACCTGGAAGAATACCAGTAAAGGCTTCTTGTTTTGTGCTTGCCGTCATTGTGCGCGAAGTCTGCAATTGGAAAGCAGAGCGGCGATTCATGAGTAAGTGCGTTGGGGTTTCGCCGATTGGGAACTTGCTGAGAAGCTCTGCAATCTTTGCATCGGTAACACCTTTTCCGTTATCGGTGGTGATGTCTTTGATTCGGCCAACTGCGTATTTGTTTACGCATTGCAAGCCAATCCATGCAGTAAGGTCTGCAATTAAAGCGGCAAAGCGATTGCCAGCTGCGTCAGTTGCATCACCTTCGCGGAATGCACCAAGGTCAAAGGTTGTGCCGTTGCCGTAAACGTATTGAACACCCGTGTTGCCTGCTTTGATGGCGTAAACAGAAGTTGCTACGTTGTCGGTAGTGCCGCCTGCGTCAAGCACAAGTTCATCGCCAAAGGTTGCAATCAATTGTTGCAATCCAAAGAATCCTTTTGCGCCAGAGGAAGTTCCGTAAATAGTTTGACTGCCAACTGTCGAAAGGGCAGCGCGCATTACGCCTGCGGCTTCGATAGCCTGCAAAGCGGCTTCACCGTCTTCGTATCCACGCGCAACAGCTTTATCAACTTCAACGCGAGCGGAAAGAATGAAGCACTCAACCAATCGCTCTGTAAAGTTCGATTTGGTTGCTGCCGTTCCTTCGTTAGCTTGGCGGAAAGCTACGGTAGGGCGGGAGTTGCGAGCAACAGTCTTGTATGATGTTCCTCGGATGGTTCGCGCTGGAATCGTTACGACTTCAGGCGAGGCGGTAGCGACTTCCTCAATGAGTCCGACGATTGGATCGGCTCCGTTAAGTTTCGCCAAGTCAAGCAATGTCAGGTTGTTAGGCATGGTTGTTTAGTTTGGTGGTGAGAGTTATTTGTTTTCCTTTTGAGCTTTGAAAGCGGCTTCGACTTTAGCGATACCCTTTAGTTCCTCTTTAGGTTTGTTGTCGTCGTCGGTGCGACCAGCGAGAACTTTCGTCCCTAGCTCGACTTTCGACGGGATGGATTTGAGAACGCTGATAGCGTCTTTGTTCGCTTTGATTGCGCTAGTCCAGAAAGACTTGGCAGCGTCATCTTGTGGGGCGATGCGTCCAGCGGTAACAGCTTCGGCGACTGCTTCGGTAGCTGCTGCGTCAACTGCTTTCTCTGCGTCTTCTTTGAGCGTTTTGTTTTCCGCTTCCAGATCGGCTTTAGCTTTTTCAAGCTCTGCTACTTTTGCGGCGGTTTCGTCTTGGCTAGCCTTTACGGTCTTAGCGTTGGCGGCTTCGTCTCGTAAGGCTTGCACTTTGAGCTTGGCGGCTTCTAGTGCCGTGGCTTCGTCGTGTCCAGCTTCGACAAGACCCAGTTCTACTAGGTGGTCAATCATGGTTGTGTTGTTGGTTTCTTGGTGAGATGCGGCAATGCGCGGGATTTCTTCAAATGCGGGATCATTGACTAGCGAGCCGATTTCGCCGCGCTTTGGCAGTCCGATTGGAATCCCGTCTTCTGAGACAAGGAAAGTAGGGGAGAAATAAGAGTAGTCTTTACCCTCAATTGCGGTGCGTCCTGCTTGCGTCCATTCAACATCTAAGACAAGTCCAACGCCTGTTTCATAGCGGAACTCTTTAGGAATAAACGATGCCTTGCCTGTTTCGTGGTCAAAGCCCGCAAATGGTCGAACGTTCGACTCATGACGCTTGCTCAAGTCTTCGCGAAACGATGCGAGCACTCGGTCATCTACCGAAACAGTAAAGTTTGTCGGCTTGCCGCCTTTGTTTGCGCTGATTGTGTGACGACCTTCTGGCAAATAGACAATGCTCTCGCCCTGATGTAATTCAGATTGAAATGCAGCGGTCACTTTTTGCGTTGCCATGCGCTCATTTTAGAGCTAGCTAACGCTTTACATACATAAATTTTCTTATGCTTTTTCAAACTCCAGTATAATATCGCTAACTAGCGATTCAACAAACGCGCTTACGTAAAGTGTTTCAGGCGGCAACGCTTTGGGGTTTGGGTCGTGTCGCACGGATTTCTTCAATACGTAAATGTTTGAAATTGACCCATCTTTCTCTTTCATTGCCAGCACGTTCTTGATGCGGAACAATGGTGCAATGCCAGTTGTGAAATCTTTTACCTTTAACCCGTGAGCGCGTGGATCAATCGGGATTGTCAGGAACTTCTTGCGGGTCGCTCTAATTGTTCCGCCTGTGATCTTGTGAGCAAATCCAGTCATGGTGTTTTCCATCAAGATTTTATTGCCAACAACACTACGCAAGTTCCATGCTTCTTGAACTCTTTTTGTCCATTGCGTGCGCAGTCTACCTACACCGTGAGTCGGTAGCGATGGATTAGTAAATAGCCTTTCTCCAGCATCGTAATATGCCTTGACCTCATCCAACGCCGCCTCTCCTGCGTTCGTTAATATCTTTCGTCGTCTTTCAAAACCTGACAATTGACGTAAAGCGTCGATAGATTCTTTTACACCTTCGGCTCTGACTTGGACTTGAATAAACGACTTTCCTGTTTTCATAGGTTTTTCTCGATTGCCTTGGTTGCTGATTCGCTGAGTGTTTCCTCTAGTAGCGTTTGAAACGCTTGTTTGTCTAGCATCCCGTAAAGCTGCGGGATTCGCTCGATTGTCTTTTCGACTTCGATCACGAAAGCACCGATGGTCATGCGCTCGCTCTTGTCCATAAGGTCAGCTAACACTGAGTCAATCGGTGCTAGCCAAACTTTAGCCATGTCGCTCAGTTCCTTATCGGTCTTCATTTTGTCATTTCCGCTAGTTTCTCCTTAGCCCATGCAAAGCCCGCATCGCCGCCCATTGCGTGCCATTCCTGCCATCGTTTGCCCTTGTCTTTCCATCCTTCCTGATTCGATGCCTCGCACTTGGTAAAGAAGTCGATCATAGATTTGACGGCTTGCGCGCTCAATACGGTTCGATCCGCAATGTCACGCGCTCTCTGCGCTGATACTGCACCCATGCCTCGTTCATTGCTCGCTTTACCCCTCTTGGCTTCTAATGCTGCCAATGCGTTCTCCGCCATTTCTTCGGTAGGTTGCAAATCAATGTCGCTTTCTTCTGTTTGTGCATCCATTGGCTGTTGCGGCAATGCGCCGTTGAATAGCGTTTGCCCTGCTTGTGGTTTCGGAATGTCCAGCGTTTCGTAAAGCCATTCCTCGGTTACTGGGATTCCAATATTGATGATCTTTTCAACGCGCTCGGCAATCGCTTTCTGGTCTTTCACCTCTGGCAATTTGATTTCAGCATAGGGCATATCCTCGCTTGCCACGCTGCCGAAATTGACGCGAACGATTGACGGGATCAACTGAGTTGTGATGATCTGCGCAACCCATGAGGCTACTGATTCTATGTATTCTCTGCGAACTCCGTCATGCACTTCGCCTAGTGCGCGGCTACCTGTTCCTGTGTTGTCAGTGGTCAGCGTTTGCCCCAATAGCAGAATGTCACAAGCGCGATCTGCTAGTTCTTGCAATACCACTTGCGGCAAGCCTCCAGCATCGCCCGAAACGCCGTCTAGGATATTGAGCTTTACGTCTGGCCCTGTGACTGCATAGCCATTTGCCCCAATGGATTCAAGCAAATCCTCAGCTTTGCTCATTGCTCCCTCGCTGCCATCTGTTTCAATGTGTCTCCATGGCGTGCCGAAAAGCTGCCCAAACTGCATGAGCCATCCTAAGCCGTAAACGCTAGCGAGCCAATACTTTGTAAGCGTCCTAAGGTTCGCTGCATGGATCGGGTGCATCCCCCCTTGCTGCCAGATACCAATCAGGAACTTGTCAGGTGGAAAGTCCACAAGGTTAGCGTAGGACACGCCATTAGGTGCGATCATGAGTCTATCAACCTCGTTTGAACTGCTAGGGTATGCAAGATACTTTGCTGGAATAGGACAATAGCATTTCGGGGCAATCACGCCGTTTGCGCTGTCCCATACGATTTCCAAGACGCTGATTCCTTTAGCGTATGCGTCAATAATAGCCTTAACTGCGCCTTTTAGATCAAGCTCCCATTTAGCGGGATCGGGGGCGTATGATTCAAGCGCACGTTCTACCACTTCATAGATTCGCAATGCTTGTGGCGTTGGATCTTCTTCGTCTTCGCGCACGGCAGGCTTGATTTCGATTTCCAACTTTGCCACCGCCCCCGAAATCTCTGTTAGGGCTTTACGTAAGCGCGGCCATGTGTCAAGCATGAGACGGAACAAGCGGTCTTGGTCTTCCAGTTTACCAGTGCGAACGTTACGCAAGATTTGACGCACCTGATCGGGTGTGACGTTGGCAAGATCAAAATCATTGGTGCGATAGTTGGCGGGTAAGGGGGCAACGATGCCCTTGCGTTCGTCAGCGGTCATGGGGCGTGTTTAGCGTATCGCATGAACCTTGTCAAGTGCTAAGTTTAGGCTAGTGTTAGCTAAGGTTAAATCACGTTAAACCCTCTTATTGGCTTAGTGGTGAAATCATTCCGCCTAATCACTGCTTGGCTATCGCTAGTCATTTGCCCGTTCATGGAAGGGCCGCAAACAATGCAACCTAGTAATGCGTCCGCTCTGTCAGGTGATTTCAAGCCATGCGCTCGCATCTTTTCCTTGTCTTCCACCCTTAGTTTGCCGTTCGCACTCCATTCGCTTTTCCGCGTGGTTAGCTGCTCAAATGTCTTCGGGTCTAAGTCTCCTAGCCATACCCTACCAAGTGCAATCTCTCTGCATCCTACTTGCCAAACTTCACCAATCAAGTTCGCGTATTCCTCAGGTTCACGGCTCGCTTGTCCACCGTGGAAACGATTGATTCTCCAGCCTTCCTCTGCCATCTGGTTGATGAAGCCCGTTCCTAACCCGTCCGCATCCCCCCAAATCTGAGACGGCATTAGCTTTTCTTGCTCAAACAAACGTATGAATTGACGACAGGCTTGAACTGTGTCTTTTTCTACCCATCCCTTGATGATTCGAGCCGTGTTGCCCCTGCGGATTGCCAGCACATTTTCATCCCTGCCCGCTGCAAAGTCACAGAAAGCTGCGACCTGCCCAGCTTCACGCTTCTCTGGTTGATTCTCGATGACTGCTTTCAGGTTATCGGCTGGCAATACAAGCAATTCCGTGTCTTCTGTGAACTCGGAAAGGTGCTTGCTTCGATACCACGGATGATTTACACCATACTTCACAAGGTCACGCTCTCGCTTCGCTGCATCAACGTGTGGACATTCAGTGCTAGGCACTTTGCGGGTAAAATACAGCGAGGAGTTTTTGTGATGAGAGTCATAGAACTGCCCCCGTGGTGCTCCTGCGCTTGATACCCATAGCTCAAAACGCCTTGTGCATCGGTCAAACGCTTCGAAGATTTCGTTCGGCACAGTCTTGGCTTCGTCAATGATGAGAAAAACTGGGTCAATGTCGCTACTGATTTTCGGGTGATGCCCTTCCGCTCTGCCTGCGTTATCGGTGCTGAATCCGAAAGCATAGCCTCCTTCAGGTGTGCGCAGTTCTTCCGCCATAAATCGCCAATGCGGGAACTTGTCTTGAAAGGTTTTTATCGCGCCCCAAAGCTGCTTTTCGATCTGCATCCATGATCCAGACGTAAACACGCACTGCCCCTTTGGGTAGGTATGCAAAAACCACAGAATCAAAGGCGCAACCAATCGCGCTGTTTTGCCGCTGCCATTGGCAGCTACTACGCTCGTTGGCTGTTCCATAGCTACCGATTCCATGCACTCGACTTGCCACCCATAGGGGATGATGCCTAGAATCTTAACGCAGAACTCTGTGGGGGTCATGCTCATTTTTCAAGCAATGCAATAGCCTTTTCAAGCTGCTTGATTTCTCTTTCACGCGCCCTTGTCTGCTTGACTGCTTGGTTTGCCTTTAGGTTCTCAATTGCTATTTCTAGTCGTGCTATTGCTGCTTTCATCGTGGTTTGTTGGTTTGGTGTTTATCAGGTAAAAGGATTGCGATAATGCAACCAATCGGGCCGAATACTAGCCCAAGGAAAAAGCCCTCATACATGCTGTTGCGCTTATCGCCTAGCCATGCACCCACAAAGGCACAAAACATGATTGCAAGGAACAGGAATACGGGTGATGCTGTCATTTTTTTACTTTGTCGCGTGTTTGTTGGATTAGCGTTTGAAGACTCGCTTCTTGATCGGGGGAAAGATTGACTACGTTTTGCGTAGCGTTTGTGTTGTTGTTATTGATGACAACTTCGGGCTTGTCTCCGTATCGTTTTGGGTCCCACTTGGCTAGCAGCTTGAGCCGTGTTTCAACTTGTAGCCTGCGATGCCCTAGCGCGTCTTGCTTAGTGATCTCTACGCCATCCTTGCCAGTCTTCTCGATATATGCCTCGACGGGAGTATCTGCAATGCGTAGCGCATCAAGTGCTATCGCGTCAAATCCGATATCTCGCGCGCGTGCGATGTCACAAGAAAGTTCTTCATCGTCTTTCATCCAATTGCGCACAATCGTATCGGAAATGCCATGATCGCGACAAATTACAGTGAGCGGCGTCCCTTGTGAAAGTCCAGAAATGATCGCATCAACAATTTCTTGAGTCCTTTTCGTGGGTCTGCCCATCTTTAATTTCCCTTGAGCTGCAACGGTTTTAGAATCCCCTAAATTTTGTGCTTGACGCATTTTCTCTTATGGTTAAAATTGAATTATTCAGCGTGTTATACCGTAACGTCTCCGTATTTCTTTTAGAGCATCAAGTGTTACCTTGCCATCTGCCGTTACTGCTTGCGGCCCTAGTCTGTCACGTAAATCGTTTAGAGCCTGCTGCCTGATTTCGGGCGTAACGTCATCAATATCGCTTTCAATGTTCGCGTTGAATTGCTTGCCTAGATCAACTCCTAAATGCTTTACGTCTGGCGCTTTGACGACTTCGCCCTTGCGAATGACTCTGAGCTTTTCCGCCTCTGCACGCTTGACTGGTCGCTGCACCATGTATGAGTTAAAGCCATACGGCCCCCATGGGACTTCGAAGCCTCCGATGCCCGCTGCGTTCATGCGCAACCAAAACGGATCATCCCAGCGTTTGACTGCGTTTTCGTTGGCAACGTGCAACGGTCGTTTGATCCTCGCTCCTTCGCGCCTTACGAATCGCGCTGCGGGGTTGGCTCTCAGAAAATCAGGGTTGCTCATCTTGGTTTGCCAATCTGCGAATGTTGCCGCTTGTTCTGCGTTGGTGTTAAAAATCAACTGTAAGCGCGTGATTCCTGCGGGGTTCGTGATCTTGTTGTTTCCCATTAGTTCGTTCGGATCGACAACTCCCTCTTCGATTAGAAACTCAGTCGCTTTCTCCCGAAAGTCCGCCAATCCTCCGACCTTGTAAACCGTTTCAAGCCTGCCAGTGTTAGGTGATTGCACTTGCTCAACTGTCTGCTGCATCCAATCCATCATCATTTCGCGCATTTTTGTTAGCACTTTAGCACTTGTTACCGTAGCAGAAAAGAACGCTCTTTGACGGAACGCAGGCGCAACGGTTTGCCACTCTCTAGTGCGAAACCAAAGAGGCTTAACCCTACGCTGAAAAAGCGCGTCAAGTGCTGTAAAGAAGTTACTCATTGATTCGTTGCATGATTTTCAATCCTTCATCACTCCAGTTGTAATGATGTCCAATCTTTACCACTAAACCCTTGCCAACCAATGCCCAAAGCCTAGCGCGGGTATTTGGCAGCAATTGTCCGCATTCTGCCGCTATTTGCGGTGCTTTGCGGTAGCCTGCCGCCATGAACACTTCGCTTTCCCGTATGCCCATGCCTGCCGCGCTAAGGATAGCAACGGCACGCTGAGCAATGCGGAAATTCTTAGTTGGCGGCAAGGCTTGCGTCATGTGCGTAATTTTACTTATGCTTCACCTTTTTGCAAGTGTTTTTTTCTCAACCACTCACCCAGCTTGCGTTCAACCTCTGCAAAAGTCACCTTGTAAAGGTTGTTCTTCATGCGCTTCTTGTGTAGCCGTGTTGACCTAAGACTCATTCCTGCACCGCTGCCATTCAACCCCACGGCTTTCTGTGCCGCTTCATGAGTCCAACCGTTAACCCTGAGAAATACCATTGCCGCCGCTTTTTTCATCGTGTTTTCGGTTTCTCTGGTTTTGTCAATCTTGAGCAACGCCATAACCTCGGCAGAATCGGCAAGGTGCTGTTGCTCGCGCTTGTTGAGCCTGAAAACCATGATCTCAATAACTTTGATGTATTTCGCCATGTGCATTGGTCGCAATCGCGTAAGTGCGATAAGATCCATTTCTTCATCGGTCAGTTTCATTTTAGCTTCTCAATCTGTCGTTTGATTCGGTCGATCACCGCTTGCCCTTGTTTTGTGAGGCGATAGCGCGGAGTGTTGCGATTGTTCGCAGTCCTGATATACTGGCCGTTTGGCGTTATAAGCCCCATAGCGACCGCTTTGCTAGTTCTGGCGTTATCGTGCTCGTCTATGCACTTCTCGCGCACCGTGGTGCTGTATTGGTCAACTACTGCCAAGATGCGGAGAATGTATGGCTTATGCCCGTAGTAACGCCACAGCTTCTTTTGCTGGGGGGTTGTCATGGCAAGGCACGCCGTCATGTAGTCGTAGGGCGTCATCGCAAGCTGGAAAGCTGATTCCGCAGACGCTCTGAAATAATCATCGTTGAATCCGTTGCGCTTGCGAATCGGTCTATGTGCATTTCCGAGCATGTGATGAGGAAATTAGCACGAACGTTAGCGGGTGGGATGATTCGGTAGTAAGTGCCGCTCAGTGTCTTGGTGCTTACTTCTTTGGTTTTTGCGTCCACGATGACGACTGTCGGGTTTTCTGTTTTCTGGTATGGTGTCATAAATTATTCTGGTTTGTATTCTTCTAATTTTTCCGCTAAATCAGCGGCGTTGAATTTTTCTGCTAGCTCTTTCGCTTTCTCGACTGACTCAATGCTGCTGTAAACGCAGCCAGCGCCAACGGTTAGCGTGTAGGTCGTGTAATTTCCAGCGTGCCATGCAGGGCCGATAACCCATCCATTGCGCGAATAGTGCCAGTCTTCATCTGCTAACCACTCCAGCGGCTTGATTCGGTAGGTTTTCATACGTGACTCGCTGCCTTTCTCAGCCCTGCTTGGTAGCCGCTTGATCCTCCCGCAAGATAGCCGTCCATGAATCCGCGCTCGTAGTCGGTTGGCTTGGTTTCCTGTGGTTGCGGCAATGCTGGCAAGCTGGCTGCGAATCTCTGCGCTGCCTCTACGCTTTCCTGTGTCGGTGGTTTGTCTGGTGGTGTGCTCATTTGTTCGTTGGTTAAAATTTATCGACCCAGTCGGGCATGGTTTTCTGGTATGGCTTGCAAGACTCGGTAAAGTCCTTGATCTGCTGCTTGACCATCTCGGCATGCGCCTTGCTCTTGGCGTTGGCTAGGAGCATGAGAAAGCATTGCAATATGATTTTCTGTTGAGCGGTCATGATAGTATTTCCGCAATGTATGCCAAAAGAAAAAATATCGTTCCCATCTTGGCAAAGATGTTTGTGATTCCGAAAGCCGTGTTGATGATTGCGAATGCTACTCCAATTATTAAGATTGTGTCTGATACGGTCATAGTGCGTGTGTTGTTGGTTAAAGTGCTAGTGAGAGGATTGTAAAAACAATCATCGTTAAAATTGCGATGATTGAGCAAATCAAATGAATGATGATTGTTGCCCACTTGCGCCAAGGTGATTTCTTGGCTAGTGGACGGCGGATTAGTTGGCAGGTTGGTTGCATGGTGTGTGCGATATGTCTTTCTCAATAAATTCTCTTGCATCTTTAGGCCACTCAATCAACCACGGCAATTTAGCATTACCATTGATGCCAATATTGCAATATTTGTTGCCGTCATATTTCGTAACCCAGTTATTACCGCATACCCATTTTGAGCATTTGGCACTTTTGATTCTTGTATATTTCCATTTCATAAATTATGCGGCTTCACCTGTGAGAACGTAAGCAATAGCTTCTTCTTGTGTTGCAAATCCGCAGGCAACTAGATTGCTGTCGATTTTGATAAGTTGGAAGTTACCACGGCGGCTCTTAAAAATTTCAAGCGTTGATCCGTTTTGATTTGCCAAAACTCTTAATTCTTCAACTGTTGTTTTTGAGTTTAAAGCTGATCCAATTTTGACGATGTAAATTGCTTTCATATGAGGCGTGTTCGGTTGTTGCCCTGCGGCGGCGCGAGAATAATTCACATTTTCGCGAACGTCAATAACTTTCGTCATCTTTTTTCATCTTTTTTCGTTTTCGTTGATTTATCAATGGTTATTCGCACAAATAAACGGTTTTCAGCGCGTAATCTTGAGCGTTTGAGTAGCTCGGATCGAGTGGATGAGCGTCTTTATGAGCCTGTAATTTGTCGCGATACTCGCAAGCGGTGATCGACTCCACAACGTAGTTACTGCCGATCTCCAGCTCCTTCTGCTGCCACTCCTCGCAACGCTCTAGCACTGTTTGCGCTAGGGTTCCGTCGCTGTATGCCATGGCTGGTTGTTCGTCGGCAAATAGGATCGTGATTTTTCGGTATGTTTTCATGGCTTCAAATGTTCTTCTTTTGGTAGGACTCTCTCGCAGATGGTGTAGGTTTCCGACGAGTTGTATTCGTTTGCGTAAATGTCGCGTATGGCTTGCATGGCGGCATTTAGCTCTCGCTCTAGTTGGCGCGCGCGCGCCTCCATGGCTTCGATGTGCTCATACATGGTTCGCTTCTGTCCTTGGTCTGGCATTAGCGCATCCGTCCTCGGTGTGTCTGATTCTGTGTTCATTGTTCTGTTGGTTTGTAGTTTGCGTGATCAAAAAGCTTCTGCCAGTCCATTGGATTGCAAGGCGCATATTTCGCTTCTCGCAAAATTTGCCGTTGTGATTGGTAATCTATGCGACTCCAGTTGGCAATGAGGCATTGGACAATTGCGTAAGTGCCGCTTGTAGGTCGATTGTGAGTGTATCGCGCCGCGAATACCATTGCGGTGGTTTCCAGTGGTGTATATGGTTCTTGGTTCATTGTTCTTTCGTTGGTTTCTTGGTTCGGTAGCTCTGCCAGTTGCTGTTAAAACGATTGTTCATCTGTGTCGGTCTTGGTCGGATCGAAGCCCCTGTATGCATCCTTGTCGAGTCCTTCGACTAAATGCCCCATTTTAGCCCATGTCTCACGCTTGATTTGTCGATTGAGCTTATGCGCCTCTTGACTAGGTAGCTGTGATGCTGTTTCTTGCTGCGCTTTTGCCGATTCTAGGCGTTTTGCGTTGCGCTTGGCAAGATTATACCCCCGTGCCGTCAAATCGGGAATTTCGGGCAATGTATATCCACGAAAAAACCCGTCCATTTGCCCCGCAAGATTCATCATCGCTTTCGCGCCTTTGTGCCTTGCGTCTTCCATTATGCCCCGTGGCGTTCCTATCTTTCGATTTTCGAGGTCTTCGATAAACTCGATTAGCTCGTTTGGTGTTGGCAAGTAAGATTCCAGACGTTCGGCAATGAGCCATACAACGGTGCAATCTTGGCAATGGATTCCTTTCTTTGCTGTCGCGCCACAGTTAGCGCATGTTCGTTCTGTGTTCATGATTTAGTAGTAGAGTCGATCTTTTGAGTTTGGGGCTTTGTAGTTCGTGGCTTTCTTCCATCGCTCGCAAGCTGTCCAGATGCCGCTGAATGATTCGCAGAACTTGCTGCGGTTGTCGGGGCGGAAATAACCATCTTGCGTGGATTCAAAATAGGCTTTCAAGAGTTGCCAGTCATCATCGGCGAGCGATTGCATTTGCGATGCCGTGCCGCCTCTAAGCTGTTCCATTTCGCTACGTGTCCACATTGCCAGCTTGCCCCATGACGGTCTGAGCTTGTTTATCTCGCTCATGAGTTGCTGCATGGTTTTTGCGGCTTCGGGTGGAGAATCCAAAAAAGGCGATTCGATTACACACTCGCTTTCTTTTAGAGTAGTGTGTAATGTATTATTCTTAGAAGATGAAGTAGAAGATGAAGAATGAAGATGAAGATGAAGAGCATCGTTTATGCATGGCTCTTTGGAATGCACGTGCATTGCTAGTGCATCTTCGTTTTGCTCCTTATTCCAACGCTTGTTTGCGTTCTCTTTCCTTGTTTCTACAAATGATTTCTGCTTTTCGCGCACTTTTTCCATGCGTTCATTTCGTAAAAAACCATCATCGGAAATTACAAACTTGCGCATCACCATTTCACTTGGAATCTTGCGAGAATTGATCATTTTTTTGATCGTTTTTTTGCAATTTGGAAGCGAGCCATGAAGCCACTGAGTCGCGAGCATCTTGATGTAGATGCCGACTTCTTCGTCTGACATGCCCATGATTCCGATCATGAAGTCAGCGGCGTAAAATTGAAATGCTGGCGATTTACTCATCCTGTAAAATAAAAACCCCGCCATGTTTGCAGTCTCCACCTAACGCGCCGAAGCTTGTTAGAACTGCACCCATGACGGGAAAAATGTTGTTTGATGAATCACGGTGGAGGTGTGATTTCGCCACTTTCGTGACGCGCAAATGTAGCTCATTTGCAAAGCTTGTCAAGTGGCAAATCAGAACAAAGTTAACTGCGCTTTTGCATTTCGCAAGTTCTCACAAGCCTGATTGAAATACGATTCTTTTAGCTCGCTGCCGATGAATTTGCGATCAAGCGATAACGCTCCAACTCCCTCGCTGCCGATGCCTGTAAATGGTGAATACACGGTATCGCCTTTGTTACTCCAAAGGGTGATTGCGCGCTCGATAACGTCCAGTTGCAAGGGGCAGATATGGCGTTCATCGTTATTATCCCGCGCCCCGTCACGATTCAAAACGCGTCCTTGGTCAACTGTCATCCATACAGGTGATGCGACTTCTTGCCACCAATCAACGGGAAACTCAGCGCGATCTTTTACGATTGGCTTGGGATTTACGCCATCTTTTTTGAATACAAGCAAGTAATCAGGTGCGCCAACTCGTGAGCAACTAGAATCAGTGCATAGTGTTTTATGTAACAATCCATGCGCTTTCGTGCGTTGCATTTCCGTCACTGGCGATTTCCAGATCGTAATGCGGGAATGAAACAAAAAGCCATTGCGCCAAAATGCGCGGATAATTTCGCCGCTGAAGTCCGTGAATTCAATTCGACCTGTTTTCCACTTAGTAGAAAGCAAGTCCAAGCAATGCACCGCAACCTCGCGCCCTGATACCATAATACGTCCAAGCTCGGCAATCAGCAGCTCAAAATGCTTCGTGAACTCGCTCATGTCTTGGCAATTGCCCATGTCTTGCAAGTCGTCACTGTATGTGAAAAGGTCTGCAAATGGCGGAGAAAAGACGCAAAAGTCTATACTTTCGTCTGGTATTGTTTTAGCAACTCGGACGCAATCGCCGTGGTGTAATGTGAAGTTTTCTGTTTTCTCTGTGTTAATATCTGTTTTCATAGTGAGTGGTTTAGCTTGATTTTTGACGAACTCAGCCGCCGCAATTTTCATTTTTTCTTGCATGTTTTTGTGTTGAGCGATCTTCTCTTGAATTGATCGGATCACTCGATGTTCCGTGCTTGCCGTGATGACATAAGCATTTACCTCGCGCTTTTGCCCAAAGCGATAAGAACGGCGCAAGGCCTGATAGAAATCCTCAAATGAGTATGACAATCCGACAAATGCAACGTTGCGGCAGTGTTGCCAATTCATGCCGTAGCCAAAGATGCCAGACTTAGAAATAAGAACGCGCAACTTGCCGCTGACAAAATCATCTGCCGCTTGCTCCTTTTGCTTGACTGTATTGCTGCCTTTGATTTCCACAGCGTGCGGGATTGCTTTTGCGAGTTGCTCGCTTTCGTCGTTGGTATTGCACCAAACGATCCACGGCTCATCTGATGCGTTTACCAGTGATGCAACCTTGGCAACCCGTGACGCGCTTGTCATGCGCATTTCCGCGTGCATAGTCGTCGCGCTCATGGTTGGATTGCGGAATAGCTCGCCATCAGGCGCGCTTTCTGTCTGGTCAACTTCGACGGTGATGTTTTGGAGATTCAGCGGCGGCAAATTGTAATCACCATCCCAATAGCCGATGTCAGACGGTTTTGAGATACAAGCTGCCCACGATGCTACCCATGCCCAAAATTCCTTTTCTGCGTGTTTCTTTAATCGCCAATCGCCAGTGTTGAACGTGTCGTTGATGAAGAACGTTGCCAGCATTTGAGCGGGGGTGCAAACTCCGAGGAAATCGGCATGTTGCCCAAACTCTGTATAGTCGTTCGGTGATGGTGTAGCCGTGCAGCATAAACGGTATGGTGTTTCCGCAAAGGTATCCGTTAGTAATCGCCGCATTTTTCCTGTGAAGTTTTTCAGGATGCTCGATTCATCCAAAACCACTCCAGCAAATTGTGAGCAATCGAATTTTTCCAGCTTCTCATAATTTGTGATCCAGATGCCGCTGTGCGTAATTTCTGATTCCTCGTTTGCGACATTGGCAACGATTCCGAACTTGGCGGCTTCCATTGCGGTCTGATGCGCAACTGCTAACGGCGTGAGAATCAACACGCTCGATCCGCTATGACGATGAACTTGTGATGCCCATTCTAGCTGTTGCGCTGTCTTGCCTAGTCCGCAGTCCTCAAAGAGTGATGCGCGTCCTTGGCGAACTGCCCACTTGACAACGTGCGCTTGCCAGTCAAATAGCGGCGCGATGATTTCTAGTGGCTCAAATCCATGCGATAACGCACGGCGTGTTTTCGAGTTGATAAACTCGTCATATTCTTGTAGTGTATTCATTTTCTGTGTGTTCTGGAGA